>JGI26470J50227_1000171_pt1 | contig 30086 bp, 43 predicted proteins | sample FreactTroBogLake_FD_50227 | JGI IMG/M metagenome (IMG submission 50227)
ATGACGAATCAGATGAAGATGATACAGATGACGAATCAGATGATACAGATGAAGAAGACGAATCAGATGAAGATGATACAGATGACGAATCAGATGAAGATTAATTTATAATTGTGTAATAAAAAGGCCCTTCGGGGCCTTTTCTATTGGTAAGTATACACCTATGTGCGGTATACTACTAGTTAAAAGTAAAACAGAAATTGCGTTGGATAAACACTTATCTGCATTTAAAATTTTGCAATCTCGCGGTCCAGACTTTGATCGTTTTCAATACAAAAATAATATCTTCATTGGGCAAACTGTATTACACATAACAGGAACTGCTGATTACTATAACAATACACATGATAATTTCCTGGCCTATAACGGTGAAATATACAACTACAAAGAGCTAGGTAATTATTCAAACGACATAGAATTTGTGGACCATTGCGTTAATAACATTGTTTCTGAATTAAAAAAAGGATGGGGACCATGGGCGTGGGCCTGGACCGATAACAGCACTGTGGTTTATGCGTCTGATCCACAAGGCGAGCGATGTCTGTATCATTATCAAGACAACGAAATATTAATTGTAGCCAGCGAAGTTGCTCCTATACTTGAATACATAGATGGTGTAAAAGTTGATCTTCCATACAAGAACAAACTGTGGACCATGTTGGATCAAACTCCCTGGGCGGGTATAAGCAGAGTTCAGCCAGGAAAATTATACATAGAAGGTCAACCAATCAAAGATATTGACAGTATATTTGATTGGGTAAAATATACAAGTTATAACACTATTGACGAAGCCTATGAAGAATTCAAGCCAATTTGGCAACAGGTTATTTCTGCAATGATTCCAACTTGCCCGGCTGCATTGACCTATTCAGGCGGACTTGACAGTAGTGTGATATTAAACTCCATACCAGATTTGGAACTGTATTCGGTCAACAACACAGGCAAGGATCCTATTATTGACTGCGTACGAGATTTTTTAACGCCCAACGAACAATCTCGATTACATGAATTATCAGTCAACGAACAACAATGGGCAGAGTACTTTAAAGAATTAATCAGCCGGTTAAAAATGCCTGTGCAAAGTTGGAGTTTTGTTGGACAGTGGATTATAAGTCAAAACTGTGAACAAAGAGTATTGTTCACAGGAGTCGGAGCAGATGAATTATTTGGTGGCTACGATCTATATCGAACAATACTGTATGCCGACTGTTCGCACAGTCCTTACAGTAGACATGGCAATAGAAAAATATGGGATAGGTGTTTGTCTGTGTACAATGGACATCCGGGGCAAGCTACATTACTAATGGACTATATACATCAAATTGTCGGATGTGATGCACAGGGCATTGATGCCATAGCCGGTGCGTGGGGCATTGAAACAAGAAATCCTTTTCTAGCCAAACCCGTCATGAAATTTGCATTGAATTTGAATCATCATTACAAAGTCAGCGATTTATCTAAGCCCGTGATAAGACGCATGTTTTTGGAACGGTGGTCAGAAGAATTAATACTACCCAAAAAAGGATTCACTGGGCATTGCAATGACAGTTTGCCTTGGTTGGGCGTCGATATCAAGCCCACCGGGGATCGACTATTGGACTGGCGCCAAATAACAAGAGCAGGATTTTATGATAGCAACAGTTAATCATGCTCCGTGGACACACTGGATTGTGGACGATTTTTTGACGGTAGCGTGTCTCGCAGAATTGAAATCTGTACAACACACCGTTGATCAATGTGTACCAGGAAAACGAGTTGGAAGTCAGCGATTGTTCATTGACGATTTATTGGCGCAACAATATCCAGAATTGTACAAGCTATATCAAAGTCTACATTATGGCGTGTACAAGGATTTTTTTGAAAAGCATACAGGGTTAGATTACACAGCACTGTATCCCAGAGTAGAGGTAGTCAGTGACATCGGTGACTTTTATTTGGAACCTCACTGCGATTTACCAGAAAAAAGACTTACGGCGTTAGTCTACACTGATTTTGAAGAGTTGTATCCGGGAACCGGTTTGGCCAATGGCACTAGAATTGAAAGTCGGGACAATCGTTGTTTTTTCTTTGTACCAGGCAACAATACATGGCACGATTACCCTGCTACTAAATTTAATTCCGTGCGTAGGTGCTTGCAGATCAACTACTGGACTTGTTCCTCGTAGTCACTCCAATTAATTAAAGTTTCAAACCAAGCTGGAGAAAATTTAGTATCAGGATGCCGAGTCAAATAGTTGTGTAGAACCGTAACGCAATATTCTTCGCCAGGAGTTACGGCAGCAGTTTTAGGACTTGCATATTCATACCACCATATTCCATATGGTGCTTGATCATTGGTAAGTTGAAATAAAAAGTCCATGCCAGGTTCGTCGGCTTCGCATAGTTTGGCAAACTGTTCTAAGTTATAGACCCTTTCAAGATGTTGAAATTTATCAGCATGTTCTACACTGGTAGTTACGAATCCTGTGACTGTGGTAATAGATGGTATTATTTCTGCAGCCCGTAGTCGACTTTCGCCGTTGCCAATGTCAAACTTATCATTGCCAACATATTGCAACAACATAGGTTTCACAATTCCTTGACGCCGTATATCGTCAACCCACATGTTCAACTTGACTAGGTTAGCGATATCATAATGATTTATTTGTTTTTCGATGAATCCGTCAATGCCATCATCTCTGATGGCTATATTTGCCCACTGACAAATAACAGGTAAAGTTTGACGATAGTGTATTTTGGTTTTATCAAAAGCAGGATCAAAAAACAAACAATGGCGTCCATTATGAAAGCTTTCTTGAATAGGATCTTGCTCAGATGGGTAACGAATTTTTATAGTAGGGTTGTTCCAGTACATATAAGTAGTTATCATGTACACACAACAGGATCAAATTTGGATTTCATTACCAAAAGAAATAGCAATTGTCAAGCAACTCAGCGAATTCATTTTATCTCAAGGATTCGAAACAACATATGCCCACACCAGTGATTGTTATGGCTATCCATTTATATTCAACCGAAATGGAATAACTGTCAGTTTTAGATTTGTTGACAGTGCATTTTTATATGACACTGATGCCTGGGTTCGTCCAGGTCCAAGTACAATTATCACTGACAATATATTGTTGAATCCCATAGCTGGAAATTTATTGTCTGCGTTGCCAGAATTCTGGTCCATCTGGAGTTTCAAACCTGAATACATAGATCGACCTGCTACCAAGGCATTTAATTGTTTTATGAATCGTGTCAGTGGCGAAAGATCAATTACATTTTACGAGCTAGTAAAAAGAAATATCTTGGAACATGGATTTGTAAGTTACAACTGTAACAGACCTGGGGATGCAATATGGTCTGAACTTGATACCAAAGTGTGCCAGGCAAACTATGAGTCTGAATATGTTCAAGCCGACATACAAGGATACGAGCACGAACATCAGCAAGGAAAAAGTCTAATTCCTTACAACACTATCAATGATACTGTGGAGCAATGCATCATTGATTCCAATGTTAGTCTTGTACTGGAAACCTATACCAGTGATAATCATATCATGTTCAGCGAAAAAATATTTCGTGTGTTGCAACTACCAAGGCCTTGGTTGTTATATTGCAGTCCGACCGCAGTTGAACATCTAAGATCCAATGGATTTGATGTGTTAGACGATTATGTTGATCATTTATACGATCAACACCGACCACATCATCAGAGATTGTTAAAAATACTAGATCAACTTGAAACCTTTATCGACCGACAATACACTGCAGAGGATTACCAAAGATTTGATCAGGCAGCAGAACACAATAGAAACTTATTGAAGAAGTTTGAGCAACATTGGCCAGAAAAATTCAACAGTATTTTAGAAGAAATCAAAAAAATATGATCGAATTTGTTGGGCACAGTTATGAGTACCACGGTGAACGACTTGTTTCACCAGAAACAATCTTCATAGTTGATCATCATTACAACGAGCTAACACACTGCTTTCCAGTAAAAGAATTGTTGGAAAATAGTGTTTGTGATCCTAAATCTCACACTGTGGTGTTTGACCATGTACTGCAACACGATGATGTGCTAGAAGATTATAACTTGGTATGTTTACCAGTGTTAATGGCTGATTATACAAATAAATTCGTCAACCAACACATAGTACATGACTGGAACAATAAAACAACCACATTTAATTTTATGATCAACAAGATTCGTTATCATAGAACATTCTTGTTGATGTTGTTGGAAATGTTTGATCTCCGAGACTGCGAATATACTCTTTGTTGGAAACACACAGATATAAACCGAAATGCAATGATACAAGAAACTGATAACATTGCCTATCAGAAAATTATTTTATCAACTAATATCAATACCAAACCAAGACAATACTTGTTTGGCACAGAAAGATTGTTGGATCAAGGCTTGCAGTACGGATCAATAACCAATCCAGAAGTGTATCAGGGATTTTTACAAAAGCAAGTGTTTGAACCTAGTTGCATAAGTTTAGTAACTGAGCCGGCTTTTTTTGAGCGTGAAACCATAATCACAGAAAAAACCATTATGGCTATTTACGGCGGCACTGTTCCTATCTGGGTAGGTGGTTGGCGAATAGCAGATTACCTGCGCGACCTGGGGTTTGATGTGTTTGATGACATTGTGGATCACAGTTATCAAAACTTAGCGGATCCATGGGATCGTTGTTACTATGCTGTAGAAAGAAATCTCAACTTGCTCAAAGACTTTGACACAGTACAAAAATTTGTGTACAATAACAAACATAGGCTCCAAGCAAATTTAGATTTGTTAAAAACTAATACTTTTGTTAACAACTGTATTCAAGAGCTAAATAAACTACCTGAAAAGGTAAAAAAAGAATTGGAAACAAAGTTAAAGTGGTTGACAATCAATCATAAATAAACTACAATAAAAACTGTTATGAAACACACAAGTCATTATTATCGCGCAACGAACAATCAGCCCAAGTCAGGCTTGCCAGCCAGTTGGTCTTTAGTTGCGATGTTTAATGATTCACTAGAGATTAGTAGGGTCCAGGAGGACACAGTGTAATACAACAGTATACACTGACTCCAAGGACCCTAGGATTAAAAACCCTGGGGTTTTTTGTTTTAAGGATATAAAAATGAATGAACTTAAAGAAACAAAACCAATGCCGAATCAGTTCATTTTGACACCAGAGCAAAAACTTGCTTTGATGGAGGCAAAGGTAAAACGAGCAGAGGCTCATATCAAGGCATTAGCAGAAATTGCTAAGAAATTGAAGTTAGCATAAGCTCAGAGTGTTACAGGAAACGAGGTCCTGTGCCGCACTATAAATGGCACAAACGGGCGGTGGCGAGGATGGCTTATCTTCATGTAGATAAAAAAATTCGTCATATTAAAGCATATAGAGCTGACCGGGGCTGAGATGCCGCAGACTGTGTGCTTTAATATCGGTCCTTAACTCAACTGGATAGAGTGCCAGTCTTCGAACCTGGAAGTTGTGGGTTCAAGTCCTTCAGGGCCGACCAGATATGCCAAGATAGCTCAGTTGGTAGAGCGCAGGCCTGAAGAGCCTGGCGTGGGCGGTTCGATTCCGTCTCTTGGTACCAGACTTGCCCCCATGGACAAATTGGTAAAGTCGCCTTTCTCAAACAGAGGAGTATAATATCCCCGTTCGAATCGGGGTGGGGGTACCAATAACCCAGCAAGGTGTCGGGTTATTATTTTTTGTTGGTTGACCGTTAATCGATAGTTTGCTACAATACACACATGCTAAGAAATTAGCTGTCATTGTAAAGTGTTATCAGGGTATCGTGTCAGGACGCTGACACTATGCGGGCCTAACTGGCGAGGGACAGGTCCTAACATAACTGCTTATTCGCTTTGGAAGGCTGCGCACCGACTCCTAAATAGAGCAGATAGCACTTTACAATGATTTTGGTCCCATAGTATATCGGTTAGTATAGTGGCTTGTCACGCCATTGAGGCGAGTTCGACTCTCGCTGGGACCGCCAAGTTTATGTTGGGGATTCGCCAAGTTGGTTAAGGCACTGGATTTTGATTCCAGCATTCCTAGGTTCGAATCCTAGATCCCCAGCCAGTTAGTTTATCGCAGAGTGGAGAAGTAGTATCTCGTCAGGCTCATAACCTGAAGATCGGCGGTGCGATTCCGTCCTCTGCAACCAGTATTCCTCAGTAGCTCAGTTGGTAGAGTAACGGACTGTTAATCCGCTGGTCGGTGGATCGTGCCCACCCTGAGGAGCCAAGTTTATGCATCGTTCGTCTAGAGGCCTAGGACACCGCCCTTTCACGGCGGGTACACGAGTTCGAATCTCGTACGATGTACCATTTTTAAAAGGAGAACTGTCATGAGTAGTGACAAGAGTGGCAAGATAATGCGGGTATAACTCAATGGTAGAGTATTCGGCTTTTAACCGAAGAGTTGGTTGGGTTCGAGTCCCCCTGCCCGCACCATATAAAAACACACTTAGGCCGGAGTTGATCAAAGGTTCCACGAGTGGGCTACGCCGTATAGTGCGTAGGTAGTGTGTTTCTATATGGTTTGCTGGCCTTAGTACAATGGATAGTACAGTAGGCTTCTACCCTACGAATGTGGGTTCGATTCCTGCAGGCCAGACCAACTCAAATTAGTTCAATGAACTTGTTAGCAAGATTTTGATTAGATTGTGTGCCAGGATGTCTGAGATCTCTTGCAAAGTCAACTTGATAGATTGGCAATGCGTCCTCGGCTTTCAACATTACAAATTTAATATTTTGTTCACTTGCTATGTTAGCAATGGCCCTGATATTTTTTTCCTGATGTAACATACTGTTTTCATCGGTCAATAACCATTTTGTGTAAAATGGATCATTGTTGTTGTCCATTGGAACATAACCATTGTATACAGTGTCTGGATCATGCTTGTTTAAAACTTCAAGCCTTTCTTTGAAAGGTGACAATAAAAAAATAATTTTAGGATTAATTTTGTTGATCCAGGAATAGGCCAATCTAAAGGCAAGATCATTTGATCCTCCGCCTACACCTAAGTTAACACAGTTGTAATTTAAATGTTGCGCCACGATGTAAGGCCATGTAGATTCAGTTGGTAGTCCAACTCCTAGTGTGAAACTACAGCCTAAAAACATTGCCGACGGTGCATCAGAAAATTCATCACAACGGAATCCGTGACTGTTAAATTTATATGTAAATTTAGAATTGATCCATCCGTTTTTTTGTAACAGATTATATCTTTTTGTTTTTGCTGGATTGTTATTGTTGTTGTATGCTTCTTCTGAGTCTAGATGCAACCAATACAACTCCTGATTGGCAAATTTAAATTGGTTATGGTATTGCAATAGACTCATGCATCTACTTATATAACAGTATATGCGAACAAACAATTATGGTGCTTATAGTGTAGCGGCAACACTAGGGATTGTGGTTCCCTCATCACCAGTTCGAACCTGGTTAGGCACCCCATCTTTAACAAACTCTGGATCTGCCAGTATAGGATCTAGTTTAAATCCACGATCAGTGCTCCAATATTCACGCTGAACATAGGGCTCAGTGCACAGTACACGAGCCAGTATGTTGTAGGAAAAATGGACATCTTCGTTGGGATTCATCAAGTATTTAACAATTTTTGGAAGGTAATGCAGCGGGGATGGTCCTGCGACTGGCCTTGAAAACCAGGTTCTGCAGAAATGCGGATGGAGTTCGACTCTTCTGCCTTCCACCATGGAAATATAGCTCAGTTGGTAGAGCAGTTGCTTCATACGCAACTTGTCACTAGTTCGATTCTAGTTATTTCCACCAGATTTGTCCGGTTAGCTCAATAGTAGAGCATACGACTGATAATCGTAAGACAAAGGAGCGTTACCTTTACCGGATACCAGTTGACCAGTAAATAAATTTAATGTATAATAGAATTCAAGCGGGTATGATGTAAAGGTAACCTGAATCCTTGCCAAGGATTATTTGCGAGTTCGATTCTCGCTACCCGCTCCAGGACCTTAGCTCAGTTGGTAGAGCGTCACGCTTACACCGTGAATGTCGTCAGTTCGAACCTGGCAGGTCCTACCAAGTTAATGGATGTGTAGGAAAATTGGTAACCCCAGCGGACTGTAAATCCGCCGTCTTCGGGCATTGTTGGTTCAAGTCCAACCTCATCCACCAGTTGACAACAAACTAGAGATAGTATATAATATGTAAATCGCGGGGTTCGTATAGTGGTAATACCTTAGCCTTCCAAGCTAATGCTGACAGTTCGATTCTGTTACCCCGCTCCAATTTTTTATAAAGGATAGATATGGCGATCAAACTAAGTCGTGGACCACAAATTGACACAGATCTTTGTGTGGCCAATTGCAACAATAACCGATATGATTTGGTTATCATGGCATCAGCCCGTGCAAGAGAAATTGCTCGCCAACATCGAGACAGTGAAAATCCCAATCATATCTATCCTATTGTGAATGCCTTGTTAGAATTCCAAACAGGACAGATTCAGTTAGATTCAGTTAGAAAAGTCAAGTAAGTTTTTTCCGTGTGTAGCTCAGCCTGGTAGAGCTCTTGGTTTGGGACCAAGTGGTCGCATGTTCGAATCGTGTCACACGGACCAATTGGGGGATTGGCGTAATTGGGAACGCAGTAGCTTTGCAAGCTTCAGTCAGGAGTTCGAATCTCCTATCCTCCACCATTCAAAGGTAAATCATGGATATAGATACAGCAAGTAATTTTTTGGCATGTAGCATATTGTTGGGTGCAGGTATTACAGTACTCATTGCATTTGTGTTACTGATTAATAATTTGTGTCATAAGTTTTGGAAGCCACTTGATCTTCCTGGATTTATGAATCCTATGACGCCTCAAAGATTTGCAGAGCCACACGAGCTTCCTGCAGATAAAAAGTAAGTTTCGGAAGACGGGCAGGACGGTAATGCAGCAGATTGCTAATCTGTAGAGTGTAGTAATACGCTCATAGGGTTCGACTCCCTAGTCTTCCACCAAGTTAGCCCTACTAGTACAATGGCAGTACACTGGTTTTGTAATCCTGTGATGGCAGTTCGATTCTGTCGTGGGGCACCAAATTGCGAGTATGGAGAAACAGGTATACTCAGCAGATTTAAAATCTGCCGCCCAAAAACGGCATCCCGGTTCGACCCCGGGTACTCGCACCAAGTAGCGAAAGCATCAAATGAGAAAATTCAACATTGAAGAAATCAAAGCATTCATTGATGCACAGACACCCGAAACCCGTATCTATATCGGTGTTGACTCTGAACGAGTCAAAATAGGAAAAGTATGGCATGCTGATTACACCGCGGTGATTGTAGTGCACATTGACGGAAAACATGGTTGTAAGTTATTTGGTGAAGTGACCAGAGAACGCGACTACGATCAAAAGGCCAATCGTCCCAACACCCGTCTTATGACCGAGGTGTACAAGGTCAGTGAGTTGTATTTGAAACTGGCTGATGTGTTAGAGGATCGACTTGTAGAAGTGCATTTGGACATCAACCCTGATGATCATCACGCAAGTTCAAATGTGGTCAGTCAAGCAATAGGATATATTCGTGGCACTTGTAATGTTGTGCCATTGGTCAAGCCCGCAGCGTTTGCAGCAAGTTATGCCGCAGACAGATTCAAAGGTTTGAAAAAAGTAGTTAATGGATAATGCCCCGTTGGTGGAATTGGTAGACGCATTTAACTTTTTGCATAAATAAGTATATGAAAAGAATTGCTAATCCTATAGAAACCACCGAACTATGTTCATATGGGTGCGGATCTATCGCTAATTTTATAAACGGATCTAGTAGATTAATGTGTTGTAAAAGTAGTAATAGTTGCCCGGCAAACAGAAAGAAAAATAGCGAAGGGTTAAAAAATTGCGGAAGAGACTATGTCGAGACATACAAAAATCTTCCACAAGAAAGTAAAAATAAAATAAATTGGAGTAAAGGTCTTACAAAAGAAGTTGATCCAAGAGTAGCCAGACCTCAATTCAAGGGTAGAAGATTTGGTGCGTCATTGACTGGGCACACAGAAGAAACTAAACAAAAAATTGCGGAAGCAAGAACAGAATGGTTAAAAAATCCTTACAATAGAAAAAATTTAGGTAGGCATAAAAGAAGTTGGTTGGAACTAACTTTTGAAAGTTATCTTAAAGAAAATAATATTGTAGGATGGGATACCGAAGTTCACTTTTGGAATGAAGATTTGCGTAAGAACTATTTTCCAGACTTTATATTTGAAAGTAAAAAACTAATTATCGAATTGGATGGAACTCAGCATAGAAAAACTGTTGAGCAAGATGATATAAGAGATAAATGGTTTACTGCTAAAGGATATAATGTTGTTAGAATTCCTGTAGAAGAATTTAAGAAAAGATATTTTTCAGGACAGGGATTTTTAGATTTAGTGCGGGTGTGATGAAATTGGTAGACTTCCGGTCCTTAGAAGTCCGGGTTCGAAAGAGCGTGCTGGTTCGAGTCCAGTCACCCGCACCAAACATAAAGGAGGCTGTTATGCCTAGTGTATTTTTAGTAAGCGATACACACTTCGGGCATACCGGAGTTTGTAGATTCACTCGTAATGACGGAGTGACTAAATTGCGTCCATGGACTGATCCAGAAGAAATGGATGAAGCCATGGTTAAAGCCTGGAATGATCGTGTTCGCCCTAACGATAAAGTGTATCACTTGGGCGATGTTGTGATCAATCGCCGAGCGTTGAGTATCATGCATCGCTTGAACGGGGACAAAGTATTGATCCGTGGCAATCATGACATTTTCCGAGACGAAGACTATCGTGAGCACTTTCGCGAGTTGCGAGCCTACCATGTGATGTCAGGCATGATCTTGAGTCATATCCCCTTGCATCCTGAGTCATTGGGACGCTTTGGCACCAACATACATGGTCACTTGCATGCCAATCGTGTGATGACACAAAAACATGCCGGGGCAACTCCTGAAATTGATGTGCGCTATCATTGTGTTTGTGTAGAACAAACACCAAACTTTGCACCCATCTTGTTTGAAGAAGTGTTAAAGCGTATCACTGATGAAGGTGGCACAATTGGGTTTAAAAACGGCAATGGACCGATTATGTAAATTACAAATCAAGTCTAATGCCAAATATCATGCTATAGCGATCAACATCGCTGGCATTTTGCCCAGTGTGCCAGCCATCATTGGTGTTGGCAGCAAAGTAACCTAGTCCATGTCCAGTGGTCATTGGTAGTGGGTCTTTTGCGTTTTTGTCAGAATAAAAACATGTGCTTTGTTTTGGGTCATTGTCATTGATAAAATAAATCATTCCTTGGACCACATGCATACGATCATCAGTGTGAATTCTAATATTGAAGCCCGGCAAGTCTTTGGTGAACCCTCCGTACAGATGAGTTATCTTCATCATCTTTTCAGCACTAACGCCCCAGTGTCCTGTAAAAGGGGTTTTCCATAGTTCGTCTATTATTCTTTGTTTGAAATCACCGTGCTCTACATAGCGTTCTATCTCAAGTAACTTGGGTTGTGTTACTTGTCTAAGTCTATATCTAGTAGGAAAACTACTTTGTCCATACCCGGCGATATCTTCTTCCCAATTTTCTATCCGAAGTTCGTTGACAATTTCCTCATTGGTATAAGGTAAATCTAATTTGATAGAATAGATATAATCTCGTAAGTGTTGGAAATCGACTTGCATAGTGATATTTACATCTGCTAGCATTTATAGTATAATTACTTCACAGGAGAGCTTGATGCAATTATTAGAACAAAATCCCAAATTGGGATTTTACACAGTTGGGAATAAAATATTTTACAGTAAACCCCAGGCATTACTTGAAGCAACTGCTACTGGGCACTTTCCGCACTTCAATTTTAATCGCGAAATATTCAGTAAAATAGACACCACAATTGAACCGCAACTGAGTCTAAGAGAGCTTTATCGTATGCGAGCTCAACAACTCAGAGATCGATATGATTACATTAGACTGGAGTTTTCAGGTGGATCAGATTCTACCACAGTACTTTACAGTTTTATCAACAATGGAATCCATATTGACGAGGTTGTGTTCCGCTATCCTGCACAAGGTGATAAAAACCTAGGGCCAGATCCCAAGAACATGAAGGCAGAGAACACACTCAGCGAGTGGCACTTTGCGGCCAAACCTGTGCTACAAAAACTAGCAGTGAGTCATCCTAATATTAAAATCACCATGCACGACTTTAGTCAAAACATTCTTGACTACAACGGTGATGAGTCGTGGGTAGAAAATGCCAGAGATTACCTGCACCCTGAACACACATTCAAACATGACCCTTTGGGCTTTGACGGACACAAACAACTGGCTGAATCAGGCAAAAGTATTTGTGTGTTGTACGGCATTGACAAACCAAAAATTTGCATTAAAGATGGTCGTTGGTACTTGTACTTTTTAGATATTCAAGCCAACCACAGTCAGGCCACTGTAGGCCCATATACCAACATCACCACAGAATATTTTTACTGGCAGGGCGATATTCCGGAGTTGATCATCAAACAAGCACACACTATTCGCAATTGGTTTATGACTCCGCATGCCAAACATTTACAATTCTTGATGCGCTGGCCCAATCACAGTCCTGCACAACGCAATGCCTATGAACAGATTGCTAGGCCCTTGATCTACGAAGACTACGATCCCACAACTTGGCAAACAATGAAAAGTACCAATAACTTTTACAGCGAAATGGGCTGGTGGTTCTTTAAGAATTTCACAGAAACCCGCTTTTACGAAGTATGGAAAGCAGGAGTGGCCTACATGGTAGACAAAATAGACCCTAAATTCTTTACCTACGAGCTGGGCAAACCAGTGGGTTTTGTGGGCTTTATGGATCAGTTCTATGATCTTGGGCCCACCGACTATGTAAATTCTGATATAATACAAGGAATTATGAAGTAACATAAATACTTGTAGCAGCGCCGACAGGGGTCGACGCCGGAAATTAGACGCTTGGAGTGTTACTCCTTTACTAGCATGTAATGCCTAGAACGCCGTCCGTAAGCGGATTCTCGCAAGCATTTTAAACTTGGAAACATATAAAATGAACAAAACTACTAAAATTCGTTGGGTTATTGCACACGAGCCATTGAATCTTTTCATTCGTGCAGCCGAAGACTTTGAACGCAAAGTCAATGCCGAACAAAGTGAGCACAAAATTGAAGTTGAAATTATGACTTTGACTGAATATGCTCAGCGTTACAACAACGGTGTTGTTGTTACTAAGCACGACTTGTTGGACTTGATGGAAGCTGGCAAGATTGAAATGAGCCAAATGTACACCACATGGTTGGCCGAACACTATGAGCCAGACATGTTGGCATTTGATTTGCCATTCTTGTTCAAAGATCACGAACATGCTACTCGTGTGTTGGAAGGTGAAGTTGGCGAATACTTGTTGGACAAGGTTTCATCCAAATCCAATGTTCGTGGCCTTAGCTACACATACTCAGGTGGCTTCCGTCAAATGATCTCTAACAAGCCAGTGAGCACTCTTGCTGAACTAGCAGGTACTACACAACGCAGTAACCGCAATCCAGTTGCTCAAGCAACTTTGACAGCATTGGGTGTTACACCACATGCATGTGAAGTCGAAGATTTGAGAGATGAAGTTGTCAATGGCAATTGCGAAGGTGGTGAAACCAACTATCCACGCATGTATCCATTGCGTCAAAACGAAGTTACTAAAACAGTTATCGACACTGAACACTCATTGTTCTTGACTTCAATGATCATTGGCGATGCGTTCTGGAATTCATTAAGCCCAGAAGTACAAGCAGTTATCAAGAAAGCTGCCATTGAAGCTGGTCGCGAAGAGCGTGCTGAAACTATCCGTGATGGCGAGATTGCCAAGCAGCGTTTGGTTGCAGAAGAAGGTGCAGTTATTCATCCATTGACTGCAGAAGAAAAAGCCTGGGCAGTGGCAAAGACTGCGGTAGTATACGATCAATTCCGTGATATGTTTACTCCTGGCTTGGTTGAAAAAATCCAAAAGTCAGCTTGATCGTTCTCAATAGTCAAAGTGGGCATCTTCCACTTTGACTTTTTCACCTATATACTTTATAATCATCTAATGAAAAAGATTTTATTTGCAATCGCACTTTTCTTTTCCGCCACCGTGTGGGCCAGTGATTATAAAATCATGCTGAACAATCCCATGGGCAGTGGTGCGGATCTTGTGGCTCGAAAACTTTCACAACTGGTCAAAGACAACACTGGCATAAACTTGATAGTGGTCAATCAAGGTGGAGCAGGTGGGTTACTGGTAGCTAGTAATTTTAAAAATGAACGACTGGCAGTGATGATAGTCAGTACCTCACAGTTGATCTATGGTCCGTTGTCAGGCACAAACGAAATAACCAAAACATACTCTATCAAAGATTTTGATATCATTGCCGATCTTGGGCTAGGTAGCAATATCTGGTACACATATCCTGGCAGTGGCATTGACACTGTAGAAGACCTAGTAAATGTTTTACCACGCATACCAAACTCAGCAATCGGTGTAGCCACTCTTGATGGACATGCCAATGCCAATGCTTTGATACGAACAAAAAATTTATCGAATGTGCCAGTGGTATTGTTTAAAAATCACAACGAAGTTGCTGTTTCTGTGGCTGGCAAACACATAACAGTTGGTGTGTGTATCATTGGCACAGACTCTGTGTGGGAGTTGATTCGCCGAGGCGATTTAAAACTGATCGGGCATTCGTCAAACACTGAATTTGACTATCAGAACAACACACTACAACCCATTGGAAAGAAACTAAAGATTCCAAACTTTTACGGAGGTTCGTGGTTGGCCATTACTCCAGGTGATAGTGAAGAACATCAGACCCTGAAAGCAGCGGTTCTAAAAGCCATGCAGGATCCTGAATTGCAAAAGTTGATCAAAGAAACTTGGCCAATTAACAGTACAGTTCCCTTTTCACAATTATACAATTACTCATTAAAATACAAAGAACTACTACAATGATTCCACTTAGCGAACAAAAAAACACAGGTTACTGGAAAATTGGCAATGTCGAGTACGCCAACAAGATGCAGGCATTTTTTGCGGCCCAAGAACAAAACCTAGGGCCCGATAGTGTAAGTTATCATTACAACGACCTGTGGTGGGATCAAGCAGATTGGTCCAAAGAACCACCTGAAACATTGGATGAATTGTATGTGCGCAGAGCAAGACAACTTCGAGAAAAATACGACACCATAATTATTCGGTTCAGTGGCGGGTCAGACAGTGCCAATATTTTACGAACATTTGTTGACAACAATATCAAAGTTGATGTAGTGGCCATGGCTGTATACTCAGATGGCGACCCAGACTGGACCATATCACCCAACAACATTGAAAAACGATTGTTGGCCTTGCCCTTGATTGAACAACTAAAAGATCAAGGAGCTGAATTCAAAGCAGTGGTTTCTGACTATGGTGATGCATTGTCAATATTAAAAGATCGACCCGAGTGGTATTTAGATTACAATACTCCAAGACTGACTATGGTTGAACTTTTGAACTTTCAGTGCACACGAGCACCTGAATACCAAGAATACAATAATTCTAGAACTTGCACAATAGTCGGAAAAGACAAACCTGGTGTGTGGTGTTCAAATGGAAAAATATGGTTTTGGAAAGTCTACGACTTTTACAGTCACATGACTCAGCCCTGCAATGACATGATTCCTGAACCTTTTTATTGGTCAGCTGACATGCCAGAAATACCAATCAAGCAATCTCATGTGGTAAAAAACTTCTATAAAGACAAATTAGAAGGTGGCAACATGGTAAAATTTGACATGCATTCACTTACCTTTACTGGCAAGTGCAGATTGATTCCGTTGATATATCCAAAATATTACGGGTACATAGATCCGTTTGACAAAGAATTACCCTACTACGACATGTCCAAAGATGTTGTACAATGGAAAAAAGAAAACGACTTTAGTGTATGGTCTCCGAGGATTATGGGTACTGATTGGACCTGTCACTTATCGCCATACTACCAAACCTGGGTTGACGGAATTCACAACTTGGATCGTAAATTAAAACGCGAGTTTAAGAATGGAGAAACTATATGGCGCGATGGTATAGTTCCTGTCTACACAAAATCCCGTTGGCTAGGCAAATAACTGCCATAAATGCTAGCTAAAATAGTGTTGTTTTTATGCAACACTTTTTTTTGGGCTAGAATAGCCGGTTGACCTAAAATGCCCATTTTGCTATAATAACAGCATGTTAAGCAAAAAGGAGTCAAAGATGTCTTATGTAATCGTTAGCAAAGGTACTGGTTTAATCGTTACAGACGGTCCTATTAAAACTCGTGCATACAAGACTTTTGGTGCAGCCAAAGCCACTCGTACCCGTCTCTGCCGCAAAGCAGGTTGGAGCGAAAATGAACTCAACATTGTTGCTCAAGGAACTTATCGTGCACCAACTAAAAAGGTCACAAATCTCATGAGTGGCATTGAAATTGAAATTGACGCAGACACTCCTCGTTGTTGCGATCCATCCTCAGAATTGTATTGGACCATGTAACATGGTGGTTGACGCATAAAAACAATTTTGCTATAATACACACATAAACAAATTTTAACCCTAACTTAAAGGAACACAGCCCATGTCAGATACCCGTACAATCACATCAGTTCAAGCTCGTCGTAGTTTACTGAAAGCATTCAAACATCAACGCCCTGTATTTTTGTGGGGTCCTCCCGGAATTGGCAAGTCTGAACTTGTAGCCGACATTACTGAAGAACTCGGCGGCTATATGATTGACTTGCGCTTGGGTCAAATGGAGCCCACAGACATTCGTGGTATTCCATTTTACAACAAAGAGTCTGGCAAGATGGATTGGGCCGAGCCTGTGGACTTGCCCTCAGCAGAATTAGCTAGCGAATATCCTGTGGTAGTGCTGTTCTTGGACGAAATGAATAGTGCCGCACCTAGTGTTCAGTCAGCCGCTTATCAGTTGATTTTGAATCGTAGAGTTGGCAAGTATGTATTGCCTGACAATGTTGTCATGGTTGCCGCAGGTAATCGTGAAAGCGACAAAGGCGTTACATATCGTATGCCAACACCGCTGGCAAATCGTTTCATCCACCAAGAGATGAAAGTAGACTTTACATCATGGCAAGATTGGGCTGTTAATCACGGCATTCACAAGGATGTGGTAGGTTACATTACATTCGCTAAAAACGACTTGTATGACTTTGATGCCAAATCCGCAAGCCGTGCATTCGCTACTCCACGCTCATGGAGTTTTGTAAGCCAAATTTTAGATGACGACGACAGCGATGATGATACAGTAATGAATCTGATTGCAGGTACAGTAGGCGAAGGACTTGCAGTTAAATTCATGGCTCACCGCAAGGTAGCCAGCCGTATGCCCAAGCCTGAAGACATTTTGTCAGGCAAGGTTACTACCTTAGATGTCAAAGAAGTCAGTGCCATGTATAGTTTGGTGATCTCTATGTGCTATGAGCTCAAAGATGCTATCAATGAAAAGAAAGTGGACGACAAGAAGTTCCACGAAATGGCAGATAACTTCTTTGGCTACATGATGAAGAACTTTGAGACTGAGTTGGTTGTGATGGGTGCTAGGATTGCGTTGACTACCTATAACTTGCCATTCCAGCCCACCAAGCTCAAGAACTTTGATCAGTTCCATCAGAAATACGGCAAGTACATTTTGCAGGCATCCGCCTAAAGTTTAGGAGGGTGGTGTTTCAAAAACACAGGGCTGTGTTCGCACTGCCCTCCTCTCTATTGTAACATCATGAAGTTTTTACCAGTACCAAAACAGATGAGCTGGGATTACAACCTAACTCAATCTTATTCCACAGACAAATCTATTTTAATAACCAGTGGATGTAGTTTTACTGCATCAACTTTGCAATTGGATTTTGCTGCATCTTGGCCTGGGTTTGCCAGAGACCGATGCAGATTTGATCATTGCATTGACTACAGTTATCCTGGGTCTGGCAATGAGTACATAGGTGATTCAATTCTGCACCATTTTTCCAAGGTAGATGATGTCAAAGATTACATGGCGATTGTTATGTGGAGTGGGCTAGATAGAATCGAAACCAAAAGCACAAGTGAATCTGCCGGTGGTCCAAGACTTGACAATGTTGCATACACAAGAACTGTTGATTCGGGTCCTATTGATACTGCTACAAAGAAAGCCAGGTGTCAACAGTCAATTAATAAGATTTTTGAAGTGTGCGATTATCTAAGGAGTAGAAACATTCCATTTGCATTTAGCTCTTACTGTAATGTGCTGTTTCCGCCGTATATTCCAAAAGGTGATACCACTTTTGAATTTGATAAATTCACTGACAAGGCTACATTAAACAAGTTAAGAGCATTGCCCTGGATTACTACTAACCCCATGGATCATTTGTATGAATATGCTTTTGTGAACGACTATGGCAGTGGTGATGGATTCCATCCGCCGGTCGAATGTAACTTAGCATGGACTGACAATATACTGTTACCCGGACTTGAACAACAAGGATTAATTAAATGCAGTACAAAATAGTTGAATTAGATGGTAGATTCGCACATCGTGCTAGATTCAAATATCTTATTACCTTTACCAAGTCTCCGGGTAAATCAAGCATATTGAATTTTGATCGTTGCAGAAGATGGTTCAATGACACCTATGGCTGGAGTCAAGATGTTGAAATGCAAGCACCCATGCGCAAGGCCAAAACTGCATATCCAGAAATTAATGATGTTGTAGTCAACGAACACTGGGCTTATAATATCAAGTATGACGACTATAGGATCTATGTTGCCACAGATGAGATATTGACAATGTTTCAGCTGAAGTGGGCATGATCTATCCATCTCCAGAATTCGCCAAGTGGGCTGAAGAAGGGTTACTAATGAAAACCAAAGTAAAATGGCACAGGCTACCAGGTTACAAACTCAAAGCCACATGGGAAGTTCCGTCTCGTGGCATGATTGTTGGACTCAAAGAGTCAGACATGGATCCCATACATGATTGGTCAAAAAAATCCAAGTGTGGAATTAGGATTAGTTTTGACATGTGGCAGTTTAAGACTCCTGAAGAGATGACTATGTTTTTGTTGAAGTGGTCATGACTCAAGACATATTTGAGCATTGGAAAAATGTTCGGTTTGTTGTTGCCAACAATGTGTATGTGGAAAGCGAAAACATCATATTGGTCTTAACAGATGCGGCGTACTGGATTGATCACTACCATGAACTCGAAGAATGGTGTCAACTGCATCAAGGCCAAGCAGTGGGCATGACCGTGGAACTGCCAGATGAGCAGACCTTTGTATTGTTTTCGTTGAGGTGGTCATGATAGCGGCCCAAGTGACTGTATCAAGCCTGAAAATCTCCAGAATGGTAGATTGGTGTTGTCGTAACATTGGTAAGGAAGCACCAACCAAAGACACAGTTGACGATGATAGACCTTGGCATTGGAATGCGAATTTTCGTAACACAACCTTTTACTTTGCCCGTGGGCGAGATGCCACATGGTTTAGTTTGATATGGCTATAGCTGAACTATATATTTGGGGCGACTTTGACATTGATCCAGCTATTGAGTGGGCAGTGGAAAATTGTGCCAGCTTTGAAAAATATCGGTTGGTTGAACTAGAAGATGAAGAAAAATTGCAATTGGGTTGTTGGTTTAGACTGGATGTGCATTTTGGTCTTGAGCAAGACAAAACTTGGTTTTTAATGAGGTGGTCATGACATTTAAAGGACGAGGTGTGACTCAAATTACTGGCAACAATCAACACTACGACTCCCACGAAAAAAGATTAGATACTGTGCTTGGCCCTAAAGCGGTAGACTGGGCAAGAATACGCCGGGCCAGAGCCGAGTTTGACGAAGAATACAAGTATATTCCTGACATGGACACCAACGATTTTGTATCATGGCTTTCGGACACATATGGAATACAATTAAACATAAAAGCTATTCCTGGTTTCAATCCTGGTCTCAACAATGAATTTGAAATTGTAGATGATCAAAAGTACACAGTTTTTTTATTAAAGTACAGTTGATATGAAAGATATTGAAATCAAGAAAAATTTAATTATCTTTAAACGACCTGAAATTTGGCACGAAATTCGCGAACAGATGATTCGAGACTTTGGCCAGATCAATGTTATTATCAGTTGGCGATGCAAGAGAGAATTTGGGTTTACTGTTAGGGAACATCGAGGTCTTGAGCTGCATAGCAAAGAGTTTTTAGATATGCTCGGTGATGAATGGAAGCACAGATATCACTACCAAGATCAAATACATTTAGACTTTTATTCAGAAGCACAAATGACCTGGTTTCAACTTAAATATCTCAATGTCTAGTTGACAACCAATGGAATTTATTGTATAATTACTATATTGTCTCGCTGGTGTAATGGCAGCATAGCGGTCTCCAAAACCGTTGGTCGGGGTTCGAGTCCCTGGTGGGATGCCAAGTTAATGGTGAGGTGGCAGAGTGGTCAAATGCAACGGATTGCAAATCCGTAAAGTCGTGAGTTCGAATCTCACCCTCACTTCCATACAGGGCCGTTAGCTCATTAGGTTAGAGCAGTGGACTCATAATCCATTGGTGGAGTGTTCGAATCACTCACGGCCCACCATTTTATCAATATTTGAATGTATGACAACTACTCCAATGTTGATGTGCGTTTCTTAGAAACGATTCAGCAATTGGGTCAATGTTTAAATTGTTTGTTATTGTTTGAATTTGCTTGATAAATTGATTCTCGTCGAGCAAAGCAGACAAGTTTAAAAATTCTGCATTGTTCAATGAGTTAAAATTTTCTTTACTAGAAAACACTTTTTTAAATTTACAATTAACAATATTGTTTTTTATAAAACTATAAGGATGTTCTGTAGAGTATATTGGATTGTTAAATTTATTAATATACTCTGCTATCAGAGGCGGAGCGTAAGATGGGTCGTGTTGTTTTAGATGTATTCCGCGATCTTTTATTTCGTAATGCTTGTACCAATTGGCTCGATGCAACCATTTTGTTGATGGTGGATCAATTATAATTACAATATTTTTTGCGTGGTGAGTAAACACAGGATCAACTGCCTTGTGCCAACACAAACTTATTAATTTGTTTTGTTCAACAGAATCCCAAAAATGTGGTGTGCAATGAGTTCTAGCAAGATTGTCAAACTCGTTGGTCGATAAATCATCACCACGGGGATACTTGGCACTACAAAATGATAAATTCCATGCGTCAACTGGGTTTGGTTCTGTCTTTGTCCACACATTCAAATCATTGGTAAATTTTTGTTTTATATAATCTAAACAAAGTTGATCAGTTTTGTGTTGTTCAATAGCACTATCAAAATGAGCCACTGATTTGCTTGCCATTAGACAACTGGCCAAAAATCTGCCGCCACCACCTACAGAATGGCGTATAATTAAAAAAGGAATATTGTTCAATTACAAGTGTTATAAATGCTGGCTAATATTTATAGACAACATATTTTACACTGTTGTTTTTATGCAACACCCAGGATTTGACACATAAATCCTTTTTTGCTATAATATAGTATATAAAGAATAAAAGGAGCCGAAAATGCGTATTTTAGATGGTGATAAACTCAACGAATTTGAGCTTATCGTTGTACAAGATTACATGGCCAAACATTGCCCAAATGTCACACATTATACCTTGGCTCCGGGCAATGAATGTATATGGGCATGGTATGGTCAAATAAACGAATACTTCATTTTCCGAGATGGAAGACTAGTAGATGTGCAGATTGACTGATAATTTGCATCGTGTTACAATATATACTATAAACATTAAAGGAATTCTATGAGCTCAACCACAACAGAAAACAAAGATGCTAGCAAATTTGCCAATTTAATTGGCCCAACTATAGCCGCTGAAGACAGAGATGCCCGAGAAAAATTAATCACCGCTAGAGTGGGCTTGTTGCTCAAAGCTTCCTTTTTTGGTAACTTGGCCACAAGACTTAAACTTGTTAACGCAGACGAATGGTGTTCAACTGCTGCAACCGATGGCAGAAACTTTTACTATAATAGTCGCTTTGTTAAAATGCTCAAACCCAAAGAAATTGAGTTCTTGTTTGGACATGAAGTGTTGCATTGTGTCTACGATCACTTTGGACGAAGAGGTGACAGAGATCCTCAATTGTACAACATTGCCTCAGACTATTGTGTCAACGCAGACTTGAAAAAACACCGTGTGGGCGAGTTTATTACTTCGGTACCTTGTTTATACGACGAGAAATACGAAGGCTTGAGCTCCGAAGAAGTCTATGACATCTTGTACGAAAACGCAGAAAAGATTGACATCAACGGGTTGGTTGACAAATTGTTGGACGATCACTTGGATGGCGACAGTGATGGCGAAGGCAGTGGCGATGGTGACAAAGATGGCAAAGGTCGTCCCCGACTCACTGAAGAAGAAAAACAACAAATCCGTGATGAGATCAAAGAAGCTGTGTTAGCAGCTGCTTCAGCTGAAGCCAATGGTGCTGGCAACATTCCGCTAGGTGTGCGTAAAATTATTGAGAATTTGACTGCACCTAAAATGAACTGGCGCGAACTGTTGCGTATGCAATTGGAGAGTACCATCAAGTCAGACTATACCTGGATGCGAGCAAGCCGTAAAGGTTGGCACATGGATGCAGTCATGCCCGGACGCAAGCCCGACGAGTTGATTGATATTGCATTGATGATCGATACTTCAGGTTCTATCAGCAATGCCATGCTCAAAGATTTCTTGAGCGAAGTAGGCGGCATCATGGAACAATTCAACAGTTATAAAATACATGTGGCCACATTCGACACAGAAATTTATAACCCACAACAATACGACAGTGAAAATCTTGACAGTATTGCAGACTACCAACCCGAAGGTGGCGGTGGTACAGACTTTGAGTGTATGTTTACATATCTCAAAGAAGCAGACATTCAGCCCAAGCGTCTTGTAGTATTCACAGATGGCTACCCATTTGGATCATGGGGTGATGAGAACTATGCAGACACTGTTTGGGTGTTGCACGGTACCACTACAATTGTTCCACCATGGGGCCAATATGCCTACTACGAGGAAGAGAAATGACACTTGCACAACAAAGATTATGGAAAGAGGCCGGGTACTTGGCCTGGAAAGACATTGCCAAAATCAATGATGGAAACTTTGATGATTTGTTTTACAGAGTGGCTCTTGACTACTATAGTATACTATTGACAAATTACATCAAAGACCCGTTTGGAGTTAAAAACACATGACCTTAGATGATTTAAAATATATATTTGCCCAGCAGATAGAAGAAAATNATGACAAACTTTATTTTATGCTGATCGATGACGATGGTGTTCCTGTTGTAAATAGACATGATAAAAATGACTTACAAGGGTTGTTGCNTATGTTGGATGCATTTCAATACCAAGGCTCTCGAGTGGGAATGCCGAGGTTTAAAAAATGAACAGATTTGCACGATGGTATTCTTATAACCAGAAACAAATAACTTGGTTTTTGATTGGATGGTGTGCTATGGCTGCACTTCAAAGTTTTAGCCAAGGCGACTGGATTGGAGTTGTACTCAATGGTGGGTTTGCAGTACTCAATTATAAATTGAATGGATAAACTATGATCACACTAAAACAATGGATGGAGTTGATCAATTACAAAATCACCGACGGTGGGGACTACAACCTACTGGGTGAAAAACTGTATTCACTCACTTCCTGGAGCGGTACCAACGATGGATACAGCATTGAAATTATTTTCAAACAAGATACACAAACAGTTTACATAGTCGAAGCCTGCGATTACAAAAACAATCGTGCATACAGATTGATCAATCCTGTGTACGCAGATCTAGATCATGACAAAACTGCCTGGGACGAAACCAAATGGATCGACCTAGATGTGGATGCAGATTTTGTAGAAAAAGCACAGGCAATCGTTGCTGGCAAAGATTACGATACCAGCGTCATGGTAGAACTTGATTTGCCTGACGATTTGTTGTTAAAAACTGCATTGGCCGCTCACCGAGATGGTATCACACTCAATGACTATATCAACCGAGTGCTGGCTGAGTTTTGTAATGAGATTAAAACTAGAGAAACTGCTCAAGAGAATTTTGCCAAAGCATTGCACGACATCTGATCAATTTTACCGAATAGCCCTATAACGGGGCTTTTTTTGCGACAAAAAAATAAAATCAAATAATTTTACTGTTAAATATATGCATGGATAATACAACACAACCTCAAATCGCAATCACAATTCAAGATCTTGATACTATTAAAAATATCATTGATCTTGCCAGTGCCCGCGGAGCATTCCGTGCTGGCGAAATGTCTGAAATTGGCGCAGTATACAACAAACTAACGCAATTTCTTAGCTCTGTAATAGAGCAGGCCAAAGCACAGGCAGAAACACAAACAGATACCACTAACCCCCAAGGAGAATAAAATGGCGTTTATAAAACATGTAGGAAAAATGGGAGATCGCAAAGTTTGCGTATTGTTCCGACAAGTACCAGGTGAGGATCACATGTGCTTGATTATTCACCCTGAGGTGTTGCCAGCACACTGGCAAGATGCCATACAAAAGGTATTGGAAAGTGATGTTGGACAAGCTGCTGAAGAATTAGCAAATGCCATGCATCGCAGTTTCTTGCCTGATGGACGCCCTATCCTAGAAACCTTGCATCAAGAACGCATGATCAAGAAAGTGCGCACTGCTGATGTTATCATGACACCCAACACCAACTCCAGCATTCGTTTGGATGAACTAAACAAGATGTTGAATGAAATGAAGCAAGGTGAAGAAGCTATCAAGCGTATGGCACAAAACGATGCCAGCCGTGGTCTGGTTGAACCTGGTGTCAAGCGCAAAGCTGAAGCTGAATTCAAAGAAAGTCAAACTGCCAGACAAACTGCAAAAACACAAGCATATGATCCATTCCGCGCACCGTCAGAAGGTGCACTCAGCGACCGCGACATTGCAGCCAACATGTTGTCACAGGCCAAGAAAATGGAACTTGAGGCCAAACAGTTAATTGCTGAAGCTGCAAGAATGAAAAAGGATGCTGAAAGAATGGATGCAACAGTGAGCCCAAGAGCAATCAAGGAAACTGTGGTAACTGAAGAAGCACCAAAAGCTCGACGCACTCGAGGTCCTAACAAACCTAAAGTAGCCGCAGATGCAGCAGTTCAGTGATGACTTCTTAACACAATGGGAACAAATAATTGCTGGTACAGACAAAACTGAAGTGCCGTTGGAATGTATCAAAAAAGTAATTGTAAAGTTCCACGACCGTCGCCAACAAACGATCAATCTACACACTCTCAGAAAGCAAGGCCTAGGATATGAAGATATTGAGGCCATGCTTACTAGAACTTTTCTAGAACAGGATGCAAATATTAGAGACATTGACTTTGTAGTTGATATCTCTGCTGTTGCAGAAATGGTCCAACCCGAAACCGATAAACTATTAGGAAAATTATAAAGTGGATGTCAAACTCTTATCATACTCACAACCCACTCCGCAGTTTGCTAGTCTTGGGATCACTGATGCACAAGAACTCATAGCATACTGCGCTAGAGTATCAAATCCCAGCAATCAATTCAATACTGAGACAAGTGAAAAACTCATCAAGTACCTCGTCAAACACCAACACTGGTCACCGCTCGAAATGGTTTCAGCTTGCTTGGAAATTACGACGACACGAGATATTGCACGGCAAATCCTACGACACAGAAGCTTCAGCTTCCAAGAGTTCAGCCAACGCTATGCTGACCCAACGCAGGATCTCAATTTTATACTTAGAGAAGCCCGAAGACAAGACACACAGAATAGACAAAACAGCGTAGAACTAGATATTCAAAACAACGATGATGATCGTAGGCTCGCATACCAATGGGAACAAACACAAAAGAACATTGTTGATGCATGTTACAACGCCTACGACTGGGCTATTCAGCACGGTATGGCCAAGGAAGTGGCTCGTGCAGTACTACCAGAAGGCCTGATCGAAAGCCGACTGTACATGAACGGTACCTTGCGCTCATGGATTCACTTTATTGAACTTCGCAGTGCCAATGGCACACAAAAAGAACATCAATTGGTGGCCAAGGCCTGTGCTGAAGTTATTTCGGCCATATTCCCAATGGCCAGAGACATGGTCTCAGTTGACTGAAGATTGTCAAGTGTGCTAAAATAGCATATGGCATTTGCACCTAACCCTGAATCTAAATACAAGCATTGGAAAGCCGAAGAGGTAAAAGTCATCGGCGATCGTGCTGTGCGTTTCAGTGATGTATGTGTGCATGAATTCCTAGTAGGCGATGTTGAAGATCCTGTAATCTATGCAGCCGAACCTATATGTAATTGGCAGGAGTCTGAATCAGGCAAGTGGGTTATGGAGAACGCAGTTGAGCAACCGTATTACATACAAGGTATGGATTACAACTCATGGGGACATCGATACAAAATCATGGCACGACTCAGCGAGCAAAATCAAACCTTTTGGAAATTAAAATGGGGAAACAAATGAATATATTAGTAACAGGCGGATGTGGACTCATTGGACACAATGTAGTAAGCCTATTGGAAAAACTAGGACACACAGTTGCAATCATCGACAATCAAACCAATTATGGTATTATTCCAAAAGAAGAATTAGATTATTTGTTGTCAGAGCGTGGTAAAAAATACACCAGTCCAGTGTATAGAGCTGACATTAATACAAAGCCTACTGTAGATTTTTTATTTCGTAAACATCAGTTTGATATTGTTATACATATGGCTAGCTTTCCAAGACAAAAAGTTGTTAATGCGAATCCTGCACTAGGTGCACAAACAATGATGGAAGGATTGATAAATTTACTTGAATGTTCCAAAGCTCATAAAATTAAAAAATTCATGTATATTTCTAGTTCAATGGTCTATGGAGACTTCACTGACCAAGTAACTGAAGATGCTGTATGTAATCCAATTGGACAATATGGAATCATGAAATTAGCAGGAGAACACCTTGTCAAAGATTACACACGCCGTGGCTGTTTTAGTCATACTATTATTCGCCCTAGTGCTGTATATGGGCCACTTGATGTTGAAGATCGAGTTGTTGCAAAGTTCATGCTTGGAGCAATGCGAGGAGGAACTCTCAAAGTCAACGGAGCAGGAGAAACCTTAGACTTTACCTATGTTGATGACGCGGCCGCTGGTATTGTTGCCGCAACACTGAGTGAAAATACTGACAACAAAACTTATAATATTACCAAGAGTCACAGTGTGAGTTTGAGTCAGGCTGCGGAAATGATTGTTGACATTGTTGGGTCTGGCAATATCGAAATCAAAGACAAAGACGCAGACTTTCCAAGTCGTGGTGCGTTAAATATTGATGCAGCTCGCAGAGACTTTGGGTATAACCCACAAGTAGATGTTGAAGAAGGATTTGAAAATTACTACACTTGGCTTAAAAATTCCGTTTACTGGGCTCCAAAAGCAATACAACAATCTCAGGACTGAGATACTTGATGCTATAGACACTGTGCTGAGATCCGGCCAGTTAATGAATGGCAACAACACTGTGGAGTTTGAGTCTTGGTTGGCTCAACGAAACAATGTCAAACATGCAGTCACTTGCCATTCAGGCACTCAGGCCCTGGAGATCATAGCTGAATACTATGCCCAACAATATGATCATACTGATCTACGAGTACTGATACCTACTCTTACATATCAGGCCACTGCTAATGCATTTCTTAGAGCAGGATGGCGAGTGGAGTTTGCTGATGTGGATCGCAATGGTCTGGTCAACTACGATACCATAGACAACAACAAGGTGTATCATGCCACAGTGCTGATTGGCCTGTATGGAGCAGTACCACATTATCCTGTTGAGCAATTCGCCAGTGGCATACTGCTGGAAGATGGTGCACAACATTGGTTGGCCAAACGATCTTTCAGTATTTCCAGCGCTCAAGCAATCAGTTTTGACCCAATGAAGAACTTGAGTAACTACGGCAACGGTGGTGCAGTTGTAACTCCAGATCGTAGCCTAATGGAATTCGCCAAGAGTTGGAGAGACAATGGCAAACCTTCTAACACAGATGTGGGCACCAACAGCAGGATGAGCGAAATTGATTGTGCTACTATGTTGGTCAAAACCAAATACATTGATCAGTGGCAGGCTCGCAGAGAAACCATCGGCGACTACTGGTGCGAAAGATTAAAGGATCATGCCAGCATACGATGCTTGATCAATGATCGAACTCGTCAAGGACATTGCTTTCACAAGTTTGTGATAGAGGTAGACAATGCAGATATCCTACAACGCAATCTTGACATAAGAAAAATTGAAACCAAGGTGCACTATCGTAATCCCTTGCATGAACTGCCAGCATATCAATCCTTTGCAGGACCCGACATGATGAGTGTGGCATCTATGCTTAGTCGACGAGTGTTATCACTTCCGATCTATCCTGAGCTCACTGATCTAGAAGTTGAGTATATTATTGATCAGTTGAGAGATTGCGTTTAAAGAACGCATAACTAGACAACCAAGCCCAATCATAGCTTTTCTTTAGCTCGTCGAAGTCACCGTTGACAGAGTCATAAAACTCCATGGCATCTTGTGCGCCTTTGTGACTCCAATGTCCATTGGCAATGGTACCCGAGTCTTCTCTTAGCCAGGCTTTTAGTCTGTATTCATTTTCTATATTGGGCAAACTGGCTCGTAGTTTAAGTGCTTCGCGAAAAGCAGTACGCCAGCATGTCCACGGATCCTCACAATACATAGCAACTCCTGACACTACAGGTACTACCTCATGAGCTGAATCTAATGTAAAATCTAAACCCTGCCCGGCATTGGCTAGTACCAATTTCTTATTGTAGGCAATCATTGCTTGATGTCCGTACTCTAATCCATTCACAGGATTACCAGCATGGAAAATATAGTGCTTGGGCTCTTGTAGTCGATCTGGTTGCCATGTCCAATCAAACTCTGGTTCAACCCATAATTTAGCAAACACTGCAAAGAACCATGGAGTTGTGCTGGCCTCAGCAGCAGCATGATAGGCTGCCACACGACCGTTGACACCATCCACACGCACAATGCGATTGGTGCCAGTATGTGCAGCATTCAAATGTTCCCAGTTTTCATTGGCCATGGATTCACCGTTGCTGATAAACACAATGTCCAAGGGCTCATCATGCCCAATGTTTCGTTGTGTTTTGTTGATCACAGGATAATCATACAACTGTGTTCGTAAACTATTCTTAGCGTCTCTTGGCACTAGTACTCTAGTAGCTCCTGCACTTAATGGTGTCACTGGACGCACTGCAGGGCGCCATAAATTTATTGCCGGAGCAGTGCCACGAAAATCACTCACAGTAAATTCAACCACAGGATCCTGAAACTCATGTTCCCATACTGCTTGTACATGTGTATCGTAGTTGTGTTGTACCACTGGAATAGGCCTGCGTGGAACTACAATATCTTCTACAAAGTGAATGGTGTTGAACCACTCTAGTATGGCTAAATTTTCTGTTTCTCTGAGAAAGCTAGGCACATGTATGTAAAATGTGTCCCCAAACTGTTGATCATCGCTGGGGAATACATGTAGCATGGTTGCTTGCCATTCGCTAGGGTGCCATGAGAAATCAAAGTTGCTATAGTCGCATACACTGGACACTATCCAAACATATTCATCTTTGACTGTGGACAGCACACGCTTTAATGTGCCCAAGTAATCATTTATAAATCTACTAGATCTATCCACAGAGCATGTTAATCCATTGCCGTGATCAATACCAATGATGGGTACACTTTTTGTTCTAGGTATTATACTGTGTCCACGATTGACTTCGGTGCCGCTATGTTTTGGTACTAGATAAGTGCCACCGTTTTCTTGATGTTGACTGGGCCATACATGTGTTTGGTTACTTTCCCAAGGCACCGGTTCCCAAAGAAAGTCATGCTTACTATAGTCCGATAAGTAATTTACCCACCAGAAATATCTCGTCCGCGCAAGAGTTCTTGCATGTTCAATGCT
>JGI26470J50227_1000172_pt1 | contig 29873 bp, 54 predicted proteins | sample FreactTroBogLake_FD_50227 | JGI IMG/M metagenome (IMG submission 50227)
TCCATCCCGCTCGGCTTGACGATCGGCTCCCCGCACGCCGCACAGGTGCGCGGCGCGGCGGCGAGGTAGGCGCGGATGGCGGCGGTTGCTTCTTGGCGCATGTCAGCCGCCGGCCATTGCTGCGGCGCAGTCTGCATCTGCCATTTCGACCAACACGTTCCAGAGCACGGTGCCATCAGGGTAAGACAATATGCACAGGGCCTCTGCCGCACGTTCCAACGCGGCGGGGTCTAGGTCGGGCGGGGTCATCGGGGGAGGTCCTGCGGCGGCGGGGGCAACGGAACTAGAGGGTGCCAATATTGAAAGTCGTTCCACTCCCACCCGGTATATTCAACCTGGGCGGACATTTCTCCCGCTTCCGGATCAAATGCGATCAGGTGGCGCTCCCACTGAATAAACGCGGTCCCCCGCTTGTAAACCGCGAGAATGCCCATGATAACGGTGTCGTCCGTTGGGGCACTTTTCATGCTGCGCCAACCTTTCGGAGTTTTCACCGTCCCTCCTCATGCACCGCGCGGAGCAGCGCGGCGAGGCGTGCGGCGGGTTCGGTGGGGGCTGTGCCTACAAACAGATCGGCATACCGCCAATTGGTGGTGGGGGTGTCGCGGCGCAGTGCGGCAGCCCGCCACGGGGTTCCACGCTCGTCCAGATTGACGCCAACAACCCGCCCCGGCAACGCGGCCTGCGCGTCAATGGAGGTGGTTGGCGACGGCGCCGTTTGCCACCCCCGCTCGACCTCCATCAGCCAGTTGTTCGGGTAATTCCGTTGCTTAAGTGTTTTCCCGGCGGCGCGCAAAACGGCGACATCTAACTCGCGCCCCGTCTCTCCGGCCTCGACGCGGGCGATTAGTTCGGTGAGGGTCATGACTTCGTGTCCTCTACAATACCGACGTAGCCGTCCGGCGCGTATGGCCACTCGGGGATTTCCACCGTCTGACCGGCGAGGGCGTGCGTGCAGTCCCCGAGAAACTGGATACGGCCATCGGTCACGAACGAGTGGCAGATGTCGTCTTTCCAGTCCGGCTCAGTCTGCGACCATCCGGTTTTGCAAAGGATACTCGGCGCAAAAGTCGGGCTGTCCGGGTTACCGTTGTAGGTCCACTTCGGGCCATTCGGGTGCGAATTAACCGCGTGGGTGGATTTACAGCCGGGGCAGAAGAAAACCTGACCGCCGCTCGTCAGGGTGCGGATTTTGCTCATGTTGCGACGTGTCCATACTTGCGCATGCGGGCCTGTCGCCGCTTGTTTGTGACGGAAATATTAACTGGTGTGGCACGGTCGATGCGTTCAACCTCGGCGAGTATTAGTGCTGCCGCCTTGATTAGATCACGCCGCCGCTCGGTGGGTTTCCAAAATTCGTCGGCCCACGGCCATGCATCCCGGTAAACGGTATATGGGTCATACGCGCGACCCGAGACCGTTTCGGCTATAAAAATCCTCGCCGGAGCAGCGTAGCATGCCGCGGCAAGCGCGAGTTCGCCGCCCCGATGTCGGTCATCGTGCTCTGTAGACCATCCTTCGCTGCGGACTTGGCGGCTTCGCTCGGCCTCAATTTCTTCAAGCGCGCTCATCCCGCACCGTCGATCAGCGCGAGGATGGCGTCGGTGGCTCGATCAACGCCGTAAAGGTCGCCGTAAATGTCTGTCCTGACATCATCGCGGATGATGGTATCGATTTGCTCCCGCGTCACGCTCTGCCCCGATCCGGCGCGCGGAGCACTCGGGGCCACATGCTTTCCAACCTGGGCCGGGCAGTCCTCACTCGCTGCACATCCCGGCTCGGCCCGCGCGCCGGCAAGCAACGCCGCACGGTAGATGTCATAAGCGATGCCGCCGCAGCAATTCGCGAGACGCGCGATTTCTTCGGCCTGTTCGTCGGTCATGTGCTGGTCGTCGGGGACCAAAACCCAGCCGGGAGGCGTCACGACCGGCGCGCGGGTGTTCCATGCGGCGGATGCGGTAGGTTCGTCAAACGACGGCGTGTGACAATAACAGCTTCGGCATTGCACAGTGACGGCCAGAGGTAGGTATCGGGCTTCCCCACCGCAAAACGGGCACGACTTCAACTCGGTCATAGCGCATCCTCCGGTTTGGGTGCTGCGGCGATTGCCGCGTGGTATTGCAAATTGAGCCGCTGCACTTTGCGGAATATTTGTGTTCCCGACTGCACTCCTACCATCGGCGCGTTATGTGCCGCCGCAAGCATTTCAGCGGTCGCCACCCTCGGCACCACCTGCCACCCCTCCGCTTCGAGCGCGGCGAGGGTGGCGCGGGCGGCTTCACGGCCCTCGTCCCTGCAGGTGCACACATTCACGCAAAAATGGGCCGCGTCGCAGTCTCGCGCGGCGATTTCCAGACCTACTGCGGTATTCAGCCGGTCAAGCAGGGTCATGGTCAGGTCTCCATCGTGTCGGATGGCCGCTCAAACCCCATGCGCGCCGCGTTCACCGCGACCGTCACCCGCGCCTTGTCATCGTCGGGCAGTTTCGCGACCTTGGCATTCCATGTCTTATTGCTCAGCAGAACCGTCAATGCCGCGCCGTTGGCGCAAGCCTCGACCTCGCCAATGATCGGCGCGGCGGCATCTTCCAGCGCGGCCATCTTGTCGGCAGGCTTGGTGGTCGTCGGGGCTGCTTCCTCGCGCGGGAACTCAATCGCGCGGTCGATCTCGCCGCGCCGGATCGAATTGAACGACACGCCAAGTTCAACAACGTCCTGCGCCATCAACTCGTCGATCTTCTTTCCGGTTTTGCGCTCGATATCGGCGCGGCTCACGCCGATCCCCTCCAGCGCCATGACGACGTTCGCCACGCGCTGCACTAGGGGCAAGCCGCCGCCGTCGATCAAAGTTTGCTTGCAAATCGCGGCGGCTTCCTCGCGAAACCAGATCGGCAGCACGGCGAACACCATCTCGCGCAGGCGACGCGCGCCCATGTTCGCGTTGTTCTCGTAGATGTCGCGCACGTCGGTCATCGCCTTCGGGCCGCTCCTGGTGTCGCGGATGTGCGGCACGATGAACACTGTCTGCGACCGGGCGTTCGTCTGCATGTCCCATGCGAAGGCCAGCATTTCCGATTGGCCGCGCACATCATCGCGGGCCATTTCGGCGATGCCGAAAGTGATGTTGCCCCAGATCCGCGCCAGTTCGCGGGCAAGGTGAACAGTCTCACCTTCGACGCTGCCGCCGCGGTTGAACTTGAAAAACGCCCGCTCCGCCAGCGACGGGATGCGGCAAACCGTGCGCATTTCCTCGATAGCTGCGGCCTGGCTGCGCGGGCGGTTTTGCGCCACCAAAACGGCGGCTTGCACCTCCGCCACGGCGCGGGACTGTTCGACCTTGGTAGCCTGCCCTGCGCCGTTCGTGACGGCGTGGTGGATGGCTTCCGGCAGCGGGCGCGGGGCCAACTGCGGACGGGTTTCGTATTGCGCTCCGCTCATGCGGCGATCTCCTTAAACTTGGCTGTCAGGCGGCGGCTTTCCTCGCGCCCCTTGATGATCTCGCCCGGCTCGGCTGCGCGGTCGGGTTTGGCAGGGGTGATGGACATGTTGACCGAGTAGCCACCGCCGTAACCGCGACGGTATTCACCGAGGATCGCAGTCAGGCGGTTGCGTGCCAGGTCGTAGGCTTCGGTGGCGGCTTTTTTCGCCGCGCACGCGTCAAGGAAAGCCTGTGCCGCCTCGGGGAACTCGTTGGACTGGCTCAGGTCGATGACGCTATTCACCGGCTCCGGGTAAAGCTCGCGCAGCACATGCGCGGCGCCGCCGCTGCCGTCGACCGGAGGCGGCGTCTCGCTGGCCCAAAATGCCGCCACCTTGGCCTTGATCTGGGCGATCAGCGCCGGGCGCGCGGCGTAGCGATAGGTGCGCAGTTCGTTGCCGCCGATTAGCGCGGCGATGACGCCCCAGCCGTAGCCGGTGCAGGCAATCTGGTGTTGAAGCTGCAACAGGATGTGTATCGGAGGCTCGCCATCGGACCACTGGCGCTTGTGGATCAGCCAATCGACATTCTTGGTTTCCAGCACGCCGGGGCCAGCGAACTCGCCTTCGGGGTCGGCGTCGACCTCGAAGTCCAGGCTGCACCCCATGCCGGGCGCGTCGTCTGCCGTGGCGTAGCGGCCAGGGCGAACGATGACGCCATGCTCTTCGGCATAGGCAAGGGCGACGATCTCCTCTAGCCGCTTGCCCCATGTTACGCGGGGGCTATCGACGGGGGGCGGCTCTACGCCGCGCTTGACGTGCCAGAGTGCGTAGTGAGACAGGGCGTAGGCCGCTTGAACGCCGAACAGGGCGGCGACTTCGGATGCACCGACGTAGCGGGTGCGCATCTGTAGCCACTCTTCGCGGGTGGCTGGCATGGGGTGGAGGGTCATTATGCCACCCTCCTAGCCGCCAGTTCCCCCGCCATCCGCCGCGCCTCATCCGCCGCGATGCCGATCTCGATTGACAGCCCGCGCAACTCGGCAAGCTCGGCCTCCGTGGCGCAGAGGTAGACGCCTTCTTGCACCTGTGCGGCGAGGGTTTCGGCCATCGCGTCCAGGCGGTCGGCGAGCGGGGCTGCGAGGGTGAACAAGCGGCGGGCTCGGGTGTCGTGGGTGGTCATGAGAACAACACCCACAACACGGTCGCCGATCCAAAACCGTGCCAAACAGCCGACACAAAAGACGCCACTCGGTCAGAAACGGTCTGGCCGGTGAATGTTTGCTGGGCATGTTTGCCGGCGGTTAGGACGCAGGTTGCTGCGGCCAAGCATAGGCCCAATTTGGTGAAGTGCCCGCTCACTTTTTCGCTCCCTCAACTGCGGCAATGGCAGCGTCCATGCGGATACGCAGTGCGGGATCATGGTTGTCCACGTATTCCCGCGCGGCCTTCCAATCTTCCACCAACTCCGCCACCGGGTCGCGCGGGGCACGGGCGGCGCGGAGGGTGTTGATCATATCAACGGCAGCTTCTGCAACGCGTTGATATGGACGGCCCATTAACCCGGCGTTTTCGTATGCATCTGCCCAGCGTTCTGCCGCCTCCACAACAGCCCGCTCCAGCTCCGTCAGCGGCTCAGGAAGCGGCGAAAGCGCCTCACGCGCCACATAAACCCCGCTGTTGCGCAACCAAACAAAATCATTGCCATACGTGTCAGCAACAGTCACAACCGCCTGCACGCCCGGCTTGATCCAATCGTGCCCGCTCATGCCGCCCGCTCCCGCGCCGCCGCGTTCCACTTCTCCGCCAGCGCCTCGGCCTCGGCCTGCGTCTCGACGCTCGCGACCACGCGACCTGCGTATTTGACCTGCCACGGACGGTCGGGGTTGGTGGTTTGGTGGGTTGTGTAGGTCATGCTGCTACGCCCCGCGAACGTGCCCGCAGCGCATCAACGATCATGTCAATGCCTTGTGCGTGCCAGCGCTGAATTGCTTTGTGGTCGGCCCCCAGCAACGCTACCAGACGCCGCCACGAATACAGGTGCTTGTCGGTGCTGGGGGATACCAACGACCGCGCGCCGACGATGCGGCGCAGCACGTAGCGATCATGCGGAATCAGCGACAACCACGCGAAAACGCGGTCCATGTCGTCGATGGCGGCCGGATCAGCGCACAACCGCAGGCGCGGCTTGATGTCCTCAGCCTCCACGTCGGCAAGGTGCTGTGTCAGCATCGGATGCACGCGGCCCGGCGGCAGCAGAAGCAGCGTGCGGCCTGCTGCGTTGAGGCGAGACATGACCGTCTCGGCGTTGATGTATTCGCTCATGACAGCGGCACCACGGTCACGACGTCGCCCATGGTGTCGGTCACGAACAGGATGCGCGCGCCGTCCAGGGCCGATACCATGATCCAATCGCCGAGGTTCATCATGTCGGCCATGCCGTTGAAAAAGCCGGGGGCCTCGATGCTGGCGAGCGCGGCAGCCGGGGGTTGCGTGCCCTTGTAGTGCCAGAGCGTGAAGCCCTGCGCGTAAGCCAAAACGGACAGGTTGAGGACTTGAGCGGTCATGCTCGTGCTCCATACATTGCGTCATAAGTCATGTTCATCCGCGCACCAGCCAGGATCGCGGCCCGTTGCGCCTCGCGCGCCTCGGGGATCAGATCGAGCACCCAGCCGCGCCACATCTCGCGCTCGTCGCCATGGGCCGCGTTCCAAAACCGCAGCGCGCGGCGGATCGCATCGCCGGTCGTGCGGCAGTCGGCTTCGGCGCGGCGGAGGGCGGCGCGGTCTTCGGAGAGAAGGGTGTCGGAAAGGTGTGTCACAGCCCCAACCCCTCAAAATCCGCCGCGCCGTCCAGCGCGCCGATCAGATCGTCAATCGCATCGCAGACCGGGATGGACGCCGTGCGGCGAACCGCTAGGCACACGTCGCGAAGCTTGCGGATGGCGTCGGCGATGTCTGAACCATCCGGCGCGGGGTTAACGGTGTCGTCGTGCCATTGGCCGGGGTCTAGGCGGTGGTGGGGGGCGGGGATGTTCATGGCACCATTCCCGCATCGCGCCGCGCCGCCTCGGCAATGATCTGGTTGACCAGCGTCAAGCAGTCCGGCCGATCCGACTTGCCGCCCGGCCCCCAATGTTGCAGGGCAACATCCGGGGTGAAGTCGCGGCAGCCGGCATGGATGCGCCAGCCATCGGCGGTCTTGTGGCCAGAGAAGTGATAACCCCGGATGTCTTCGCCAGCGGTGATAAAGCAGGCCGGCAGGGCGTGCGCATAGCCCCTCACGTAGAGCGATCCGCCGACGCTGGTCAGCTTGTCAGCCGCCTTCGTGCGGCGGCCAAAAGTCAGATCGTTGCCGTCAACGCTGGCACCGATCAGCGCTGCGAAGTCGGCAACAGAGATTTCAGCGCCGTCATTGATGACGAAGCCGGGGCGGGCGGTAGTCGTTGCGGGGATGTGGGACACGGCGGGTGGCTCCATTGGTGTTCGATGGCGACAGAATGTCTCTATTCCATGATGCCGTCAACACCTAAAAGCGACAGATTGTCACTTTTCGCGCCGACCATTCGTCACGCGGTTGTGATATTGCGCCAAATCATATCGGTGCAATTCTTTTCCGGTCAGGGAAGAAGGTTGAGGCTGCCGTGGATAGTCGACGCTTTAAGCCATTCGCTCCGGTCGAAAAGCCGTGTCCGCCTAGCGCCGTATGCCCATGCTCTCGGCCATGTCTGGCAGTTCGGTTAGCAATGGCGCAAGCGCAACCACATTCACGAGCACGTCAGGCCGAACCTGCGACGCAGCTCGCCCGCGATAGATCCAATCAAGGGTAACGCCGAACTGCTCGCACAAGCGGAATGCGATCTCGACGGATAGCTGGCGGCTGCCTTGTATCAAGTGCCGCCAATGACCGTGCGACAGCCCTAGGCACCGTTCCATCTCGGTCGGCCCCATGGCGTGCAAATCCGCTAGCAAGCCAATCCGCTTTGCCGTCAGTTCCACGATGCGCCGCGCGCCAGGTGAGAGGGGAACGCCGCCCTTTGCCATGCCGTGGAAATAGGGCAACGAAGATTTTTTGTCGCCCGACAACGGAAGGGCTTGCGAAAGAGACAATCTGTCTCTATCGTTCTGCCTATGGATCACGCCAGCATCATTTCTGCCCTCGGCGGCCCGGTTGCGGTCTGCCGGTTTTTGGGCCTTCCCGATCGCACTGCGACCCATTGGGGGCGGCGCGGCATTCCTGCCAAATACTGGCTTCGGCTCTCGCGGATGGCCCGCAAGGATGGTCAAGGCACCGTTCCGGTTGAGGCGTTTGACGCAGAGGTTCCGCCACTCGCGGAAGCCGCCGCATGACCACGCCCCTCCTCGTAGCCCTGATCGCCATCGGCGTCCCGGTCGGCACGCTCGCGCTTGCCATCCTGATCGGGAGCTTCATCGGCTTCAGCGCAGGTGACGAATGACTTCATGCACACAGGATACAGCACGGGCCGAAGCCGGGTCGATGAACGGCCCGGGTAGCTATCCCGCCCGTGATGTAATCGGTCAGCGCGGCCCCGCGTCTGGGAACGGCACCGCTGACCGGCGGGGCGTCTTGGCTGGTTCCCATCCCGGGGACGCCTCGCAAAATTCGGCGGCAGTCCGGTTGCGACCCGGCTCCTTCACCGCGCCGGGGGACGGTGCTGCCGTCGAATTCCCCCGGACCAATGCGGCTGACGCGTGGAACGCCTGGGGGATTGCCCGAGGCGCAACCACGGAATGGCCTGATGACATCGCCGCGCGTGCTGCAATAGGAATCTCCCCACAGGAGTCCCGAGGCGGATCGGTCGCGCGTGGCGGCGAGGGGAGCGAGAGAGGTTCGGCCTTATCGTCCCTCGCACTTACCGGCGAACGGGCTGGTGCGTCCCCACGCTCCGTTGATGCCGTCGGCGCTGTCGGGCTGGGTTCGTCCCGCGATGGCGCCGAGAAAATCGCCCACGGGCGATACGCGGCCGGCGTGACCCGGTGTTCCTCCCCAAACTTCACCGGCGCGGCGGTTGCTCTTGCCAGAACGCTGGCCGCGTCGGTGCTTTTTGTGGGGATGGCGTGCGCTGAGCCGCCGCCGGGGAGCGATCCGAATAGCCCGGTGGCGAAGTGGGTTCAAACTCTAACCGACCATGCTGGGCGACTTTGTTGCGGTTTGAATGACTGCCGCCCAACCATCGCGCATGTTTCGCCGAATGGTGGCGTTTGGGTGTGGATCGGGAAGGCAGAGTTTGGGCCGAACGCGCCTGATGCGTTCCTGCCGGTCGATGAGGATGTGGTGATGAACACGCATTCGCGCGGGCCGTCGCCTGATGGTCGGACGTGGGCGTGTTTTTACCAAGGCCGCGTCAACTGTTTTTTGCCGGGAGGGGCGTCGTGACCCTCCGCTGCACCGACTGCGGTCTCCCCAACGCGCACATTTTCACCCGTTCCGGCAACTTCTGCGACGGCCATTGCGCCGCGGCCTCGGGCGTCGAGCCGTGGTGTTCGATGACACCGCAGAGGATCGCGGATTGGGATGTGGTGTTCCACGCGACAACCGCGCCGGGCGGTTCCCCGGTTTCAAAGGAGCTTTGAATGGCGAAGGAATTTCGTATCGAGGCGGCGGTGACGCTGCCGGAGGACATGTTCGAGCAGGCCGAGGTTATCGCCGCGCTCAAGCCGGTCATGAAGCATTTGGTCGACGGCGTGGCCAAGGCTGACGGCAATCCCGAGTTGGTGACAGCGGATGCGTCGGTTGTAGTGCCAAAGCCGCGCGCCGCGAGGGATGACGCTGGGCAGCAGACGATGCCGTTGACGCCGGCGAGCGATATTCATCCGAAGAAAGCCGCATGACCGAACTCCGCGCGCCAGCCGTGGTCGAGATGCTTCGTGCTGCAATCACGGCGGCGGGTGGAACGCGGGCGTTCGCGGCGGCTCATGATCTTCATGCCAGCACTGTTAGCGAAATTGCGAACGGTCGGCGGGAGATCACCGAGGCAGCCGCGAATGCGTTGGGACTAATCCGGGTCGTCACATTCAAGAGGGTTTCATGAGCGAAGGCTACAACTGGGGCAACGTCGCGGCTGACCGGCTGCGCAGCCTGATCGAGCGCATTGAGCGCCTCGAAGAGGAACGCAAGGGCCTGTTAAGCGATATCAAGGACATCTTCGTCGAAGCCAAAGGTGCCGGCTTTGACGTCAAAGTGATGCGGCAGCTCATCCGCATCCGCAATCAGGAGCCCGCGGAAGTCGAGGTGCAGGAAACGCTTCTTGATGTCTACCGCCGCGCGCTCGGGATGTAGTCGTTGCAGCCCGAAGCCCGCCTCCGCTCCCGATGCCGCATGTATCTCGACGCGGTCCTCCCACCCGACACGCGCTGGTCAGCCGTCGAACATGGCCGCAAGCACGGTGGGACACCCGAAGATCGGGCGCGGGAATGGGCGCGGATGAAGGCGCAGGGCGTGGCGGTCGGGCTCATGGATGGGTTCATCATGGGGCCTGACCGCTTCTTCGCCTGGATGGAACTCAAAGCCGGGCGCAACACCACGAGCGACGCTCAGGACGGGTGGGCCGAACACGTCAGCCGGTGCGGGTTTCACTGGTGGCTGATCCGGTCGGTTGTCGAGTTGCATGACCATCTGGCCGCTGCCGGGGCGCCTGTGACGGGCTATCACCGGGCATTGGCCGAGGGGCATGACCGGGCGCTTGGCGAGGACGCTGCGCCTCGGAAGGTTAGCCAGCGGGCGGGGATGAAGCGCAAGCCCAGCGCCAAGGCCAAGGCGTTCAACAACCTGTTTCATGGGGTGGGGGGATGATGCAAGTCCTCGACCTGTTCTCAGGCATCGGCGCGTTCTCCCTCGGCCTGGAAGCCACGGGCGGTTTCCGCACCGCGGCGTTTTGCGAGATCGAACCATTCCCCCGCGCCGTGCTGCGCACACACTGGCCAGAGGTTCCGCAATACGATGACGTTCGCACCCTCACCGCCGCCCGGCTGCGTGCAGACGGAATTTCCGTGGATGTCATCTGCGGTGGCTTCCCCTGCCAAGATATCTCCGCCGCCGGAAAAGGCGCCGGCCTCAGTGGCGAGCGATCCGGCCTCTGGTTCGAATACGCGCGGCTCATCGGCGAAATCCGGCCGGCGTGGGTCATCATCGAAAACGTCCCGCCCCTTCGCTCTCGCGGATTGGACGTTGTGCTCGGGTGCCTCGCTGCGCTCGGGTATGATGCGGAGTGGCATTGTATACCCGCTTCCGCCATCGGCGCTCCTCACCGGCGAGACCGGGTATGGATTGTGGCCTACTCCGCGCCAGGAGGACGGCGAGAGCACGGGCATGAGCGCGGAACGGCTGGCGACGCGGGAGCCGGACAATCTGCCTACTGCCGTGAAGCTCTGGCCAACAGTAGCAGCGCGGGACTGGCGGGCACCGAACAACCCGGATGGCGCGAGCCGGTTATCACGGCCGCCGACGTCAGGCGATCAGCTTCCGAACGCCGTTGGGGGCGTTCTGCACCCGGATTGGACGGAAAAGCTGATCGGACTTCCGGCGGGGTGGACCGAACTCGACCAGTGGAAGCCTGGGAAGGCAACACGCCGCGCACCGTAGGGCGGAGGTATCCGAACCGCAGGCCGAGGCTCAAGGCGATTGGCAACAGCATCGTGCCGCAGATCGCGGAGCTAATCGGGCGGGCGATCCTCAATTCCGAGGGCGTGTTGACGCCATGAGCAGCTTGAACCCGATCAGCGCCACTTTCGCCGGGCCGGGGATGGCTCTTTCGCCGCCTTCCCACTTCTGGACCGTGCGCAAATCCACTTCCAGCAGATCGGCCAAGCCCTGCTGCGTCAGCTTTTGGTCGGCCCGGTGCGCGCGCATTTCGTCGGGCGTCATGGTGCGGAACTTAGACATTCCCGCAAACCATCTTCACGGAATGATCCGACGCGGCGGCCGTGGCGGCATCACGATCCGGCCCATGATTGGAAACCACGATCCGGTGCTTGATGGCTTTGGTCAGGTTGCGCTGGCTCAGGTCAAGCGCCACGACGGACCAATTGCCGCCGAACTGCTCAATCCAAGCAATCGCGCCACTGAAAGTCCACTCCTGAGCGCGGCGTTTTTGAGTTTCGGTCATGGCGGCCTCCGTTCTGATGGACAGACAATGCGCCCATCGGGCGTATTTGTCAACAGGTATTTTGCGTCATGACCGATCTCCTCCCACCCGACGAAACCGCCTGGCACCCGTTCTTTGCCGCCAGCACCGCCGACACGTTGGCGACGCTGCCGAATGGCGCGCCTGTGTGGGTTCGGCGCGTCGTTGACGGAAAGACGGTTTCCTACCTGTGCCAGTGGGCCGAGGGGCAGGAGATACGGGATATCGAGGCGGCTTTGGCGGGGAGGATGAGCGGGTGAATTTAGAAAGCTACGCACACAAGGCCGCCAAAGATGTCGTGTGTCAGTGGATGCGCGCGGCGTCCGCTGCGGCGATCGTATCGGGCCGCACTGACGTTGATCTGCTGGGCATGTCGTGGCGCATCAACCGGCACGGCCCGCATTACGGCATCTGGCAGGAATACCCCGTCCTGCGCTGCGGGGCTGGCGCTTGCTCGGTGTGGGATGAACAGGACGACCGATGGACCGCGCGGCCGCCGACGCGCGACGAGTTGCTCGCACAAGGCAAGCCGCCTCGGGCGATCATGGACGTTGCTGTCCAGCACAAGGGCAGCATCCTGTATGCCGTCGAGATCATCCATAAGAGCCCTGTCGCGCCGGCAAAGCAGTCCTTCCTCGCAGCGCAGGGCGTTCAACTGATCGAATGGCCTGCGTCGTGGGTGCTTGGCCAGATCGGCATTCCCTCCGCAGTTCCGACCTCATTTCGCAAGAGGGCCGCATGATGCTGCCCGAAACAGTGGAACGTCTGGCGTTGCTCGGCTGGCGGCTGTATCCGTCCAGCAACGCGCCTGGCTCGCGCGCCGGATGCTTCAAGGCCGCGACTGACGCGGCAACGCATGACCTCGATATTTTGGCCGGTTGGGCGCGCGACTACCCGCGCTGCAACTGGCGTGTCATCATGCAGGGTTCTGGCATCTGGGCGCTGGATTGCGACGCGCCGGGCGCCGATCACGAAGCGGACGGTATCAAAGCGTTTACCGACCTTGTAGCAGGCCGCGCGCTGCCTCCGCGCCCGATGATCCGCAGTGGTGGCGGCGGATTGGTGCTGTTCTTCAAACACAACGGCGAGAAGATTGCAGGCAAGACCGGAACGCCCGCGCCCGGCATAGATCCGCGCCGTGGGCGGCTGTCCGTCACGGTTCCGCCGTCCATCCATCACCGGACGCGTCGTGCCTATCGCTGGATTTCCGCGCCGTGGGAGGTCTCGCCACCCGATGCGCCCGGTTGGCTCCTCGCCGCCGTCGCGCCGCCACCCGAGCCGGAATGGAAACGTGTGCAAGTCGCCACGACTGACCGCGCCCGGCGCATGCTTTCGCGCGCCATCGGCAAGGTTCACGACGCGGGCGAGGGGCAGCGCAACGACACATTGAACCGGCAGGGATACAGCGTCGCGCGCTTCGTCGCGGCGGGGCTGTTGGGCGAGGCCGAGGCAATCGAAGCGCTTTACGCGGCGGCTCGCCATATCGGCCTGTCGCATCCCGAGATCAAAGCCACGCTGCAATCTGCGTTCCGCTCCGGCGCGCGCAATCCGGTGGAGGCTTCATGGGGCACCAGATGACAGACGAGATTACCGGCGAAATTATCGACCTTGCCGCGCGGGCGGGGGGAGGCCAGTCGCGCGGCATGCACCGCGTCATATCGCTGATACAGCGCACTGAAAAAGGCGCTGCGATCAATACTATCGGCAACTTAATGGTTATTTTGTCACACGACCCTTCGCTTGCCGGGATGTTTGGCTGGAACGAATTCACCGCGCATCACCTGATTATGCGCGCTCCACCCGCGATTGAGGACGGCGGCAAGTTGTTGCCCGGCCCCTACCCGCGTCCGTGGGGATGCGAGGATGTGGCGATGGTGCAGGCATATGTGCAGCGGGTGTGGATATCGAAAGCGTCGCGGCAGGATGTCGAAAACGCCATGCTGGCCGAGGCTGCGCAGAAGCAGTTTCATCCGGTGCGGGACTGGCTGGCTGCCTTGAAATGGGACGGCAGAGGCCGGCTCAATACGTGGCTCGTGAAAGCGTTCGGCACGCCTGACGATGATTACCACGCGGCAATCGGGTCTAAGTTTCTGATCGCCGCCGTGCGGCGCATCCGCCAGCCTGGATGCAAGTTTGACAACATGCCCGTGCTGGAAGGCGAACAGGGTATTGGCAAGTCGACCGTATGCCGGGTTCTGTTTTCCGCGCCGTGGTTCTCCGACGCTATCCCCGAGGAGCTTGCAAGCCGTGACGCCGCGATGGCGCTGCTTGGTGTGTGGGCACTTGAGTTCGCGGAAATCCAACACCTGATCCGCTCCGAGGTAGAGGTTATCAAGGCGTTCTTGTCGCGATCAACCGACCGATACCGCCCGCCCTACGGCAAGGCATACGTTGAACGCCCGCGCCAATGCGTTTTGATCGGCACGACCAACGCGACGGATTACCTACGCGACACATCGGGCAACCGGCGCATTTGGCCGGTCAAGTGTTCGCACGCCGATGCGGAGTGGGTGGAAGAGAACCGGACCCAGCTATGGGCCGAGGCAGCAGCGCGCGAAGCGGCAGGCGAGGCGATATGGATAGATGACCTCGATGTGGTCGCGCAAGCCACGCAGGCGCAGCAGGATCGCATGGCCGAAGACGTCTGGGCCGATGTGATTCGCACATTCTTGAACGGGCGCGTTGACGTGCGCACTCCGGCGATCCTGACGGATTGCCTTCAAATCCCGCGCGAGCGGCAGGGGAAAAGGGAGGAAATGCGGGTGGCTTCAATTTTGGCGGCGGAGGGCTGGGCGCGGCGTGTAGAGCGCGATCTATCCGGTAAACAGGTGCGGATTTGGGTGCGAAATGGCAAAATGTGACAACCTTGATCGCGCGGAAAATATAGGTGGTAACAGCAACGACCGCAATGGGGTGGTAACGGTGGTAACGCCGGAATGGCGGAAATCTACCGCTGTTACCACCGTTACCACCTACTTTTACTTTTGAAAGAATATTTAAAATGAAAATATATAGGGTTTTGAAAATGGGGGTCGAGGTGGTGGTGGTAGCAACAACGCCACCACGGCCGGCGCGCGCGTCGGCACCCCGGAACTCCGCGCGCGGTAATTGCCACCGTGCGGGCGATATAACGGGGCTGTGGGTGGGTCTGGCGGGTTTTTGGTATCATCGGGCGGTGGACACCAAAAACCCGCTGGCGGGGCGCGCAGCGGGCTTTGTGGCTATCGCGGGCGATATCGGTCGGGCGGTATCTCGTCCAGCGTCTGAGCGATCTTCTCCAGCCACCGGATCACCCACTCAGGCGCTTCGCACGGTGCGCCCCGCGAGTTCCGGCCTCGGTGCCAGCCGTAGACGCCTGACACGCTCATCCCGATCCGTGCTGCGAGGTGCGGCACGGACCATCCGATGCGGGATAGGAGGGCGGGGAGGGTCATGCGGGCTGCCATGCGCCAGCAGCCAACCGAACGCGGCCCCCGATCAAGCCGCCAGACCACGGGCCGACCTCGTGCCACGGCTCAACGGTAATGGTGCCATCGCGGTGCCGGGTTACGACGCGCGCCTTGATGCGCTGGCCCGTTGTGGTGGCGTAGGTCACAAATTTGGCCATCTCGATCTCTCCATTCAAGCGCCGGGGCCGAAGCCCCGGACGGGGTTGTTAGGCGGCGAGGATGCCGCAGCGGATCAACTCGGCGCGCTTGGCGGCAAGCTCGATGCCGTAGGCTTCCGCGCCGGGGTTGCTGGCAAACATGTCGTGGATTTTCGCCAATTCCTTCAGCGCCCAGCACCGCGCCCGCGCTTTATCGAGCACCAGGTAGCCCGCGCTGCTCAGATCGGCGGTCGGGCGCTTCGCGTAAGAAGCAATCGCGGCATCCGCGAGGGCGAAGGCGGCTTCCGCGAAGGGCGCGCTCGGGGCGGCGTGGCTGCGAGCGTCCAGGCTCTTGGCGATAAGCTGGTCGATGGTGGCGAGAAGTTCGGTGCGGGTCATCTGCGTCTCTCCTTGTGTGAAAAGAATTTCGCACACAACGCATCGCGCGTCAACAGAAAAATCGCACACGGCGCGATTATTTTTCGGAGGGTGGCATGACGTGGCAGCGCATACCGCGCGGGTGGCTCTACACCGCGACTGACATGACGGTGGTGATCCCGGAGGAGGCGGCACGGGGGCTAGCTGAGATGGTGGCCCGCGAATGGGCTGCGGGGACGTTGGTGCGGATGGGCCTATACGACCCCGCCAAAGCCGCCGGAACGCCGGTCGGCCGCCTGTGTGATTGCCAAATGCGGCAGGGCGAATGCTTCTGCCCGCCACGTCCCACGCCCGGAACGATGGCCGAGCTACGCCAGCGGGAGTTGGCGGGCATCCCGGCTCAGGGCGCGCCGCACTCCGGGGTGCAGGCTGAGCCTTTGAGCGGGGAGGGCATCGCGTGACGCACCTGTGGTTGATCCCCCTCGTCCTCACGATCCCCGTGTGCCGTGAAATCCATCTGCGCCACCCTCGCGCGTATTGGTGGGCTGCCGGGCTTTGTGCGCTGGGGTTTTTGTGTGGGGTGTTGCCGTGATCGCCACATGGCAACGCACCGGCCCGCGTGAGCATCGGGTCATGATCGATCGGCGGTCGGACGCGGTGCGGGAGATGCACGAGCGATGGCGTCTGGTGTGGTGGCAGTCGGCGCTTCAGGCGTCGCCGATGCTGCAATATCCAGCCGCGCAACTCGGGTTCGGCGCCGTGGCTGGGGATCTAGGGAGATGACCCACCCGGCCGCGGATACCGCGCATGAAACCCCGCCAGCAGTTCAAGCCACGTGGCGACATCCTCCGGCACTGGATACGCACCGCTCGCCCATCGTCGCACCTGCCGCTCATCGAGGCGCAGGATGGCGGCAAGGCCCCGCTGCGACCAGTGCAGCAGGGCCAGACATTCGCGGAGGCGGTCGGGGGTCATGTGGCGGCTTTCATGGTTACGAAACGCTGGGTGAACGGATAAACCATCCGCTCGGCCTCGTAGTCGCCGGAGATGGTGGCCTCGTCGTGGTAGGTTTTCACGGACAGGTCGAGCGCGCCATACCGGCGGGTGATCGCGGCGAGCAGGTGATCGGCAAACGCGGGCGTCATGGTGCGGTGGGTAAACACGAAATCCGCGCCGAAATGCACCAACACGCAATCGGGCGACGGCATCCAATTGCGCTCGGCGCCGTGGCTGCCCATGCCGTCCTCGGTGCCGGGGTTGCTGGCAACGGTCGCGGAGCCATCGGGCGCAAGCCAGGAATACACGCCGTATTTCAGGTCGATCATGCCGTCGAACCGGCCGCCGGCATACTGCTTGGCGATGGCGTCGACCATCTTCGCGGTCGGGCCGTCCTGCCAGTTGACGTTGACCGACGCGCCGCCGGAATAGCTGTCGCTGCGGACGCTGAACTTGACGCCGGGGAACGCGCGCTTGAGTGCGGCGCGGATCAGCTTGGCGGTTTCGGCGACGGTGAGATATTTCGCGTTCATCTGGGCAATCCCTCGGTGCGGCGGGGCCAATCCCTCGCCTGGGCAAACAATGCCGCATTATGCGGACATGTGCAAGGGGAAAATGCGAGGGCTCCGGCATGAATTTTCGGCTGGTGGTTGAATTCGTCGCGGTGTCGTTGATCGCGGGTGGTGCGTTTCTAGTCTGGGGGGTAGCCGCGCCGATGTTCGTTTTTGGCGCCTGGCTGGCGGTCTTGGTTTGCGTGAACGGCGGCGCAGGAGGGAAATAGCGATGTGTTACGGAAAGGCAGCGGAATTCTCGGTGAGTGTCAGCGGCGACGAGTGCGCCATCTGGCACAATGGCACCGCTAAAATCACGATGCCGGTTGCGACCGCGATGGCGCTGTATGCCGATCTGAGGCGCATGCACGCGGCACAGCGCGCCCGGTTCGATGCAGACTGCGACGCAGCAATGGCCGGCGGCTGACATGCACGCATCCAAACCCCTCGGCAATCCGCGCCACAACGCCACGGCACAGATGCACCGCGATATCCTGCGCCGGATGCTCGCCGCGGGCGACGCGCCGCTGTCGGCTGTGCTCTGCGCGATCCAGTGCCGCACGACGGCGAGCGTGCATAACAAACTCGCACTGATGCAGGAGCGCGGCGAGGTGCGCAAATACTCGACGGCGGGCGGCGTCGTGCGTGTCGAGTGGGCGGTTTTACGATAGTTCCCGCGCCGCACTATCGTAAATCGAATTGCGGCTCACGCGGCGCGCGTCCTACCGATGGCGCTCTGTGTGGCGGGTGGCATGGACGGCGGCACTCCGAAAAAGCGCGGTAATCCGAACTGGAAACGGGGTGTGCCGACCGGCAACGGCCCTGGTTGGGGCGGCGAGGCGCGTGGAACCGGAAAGAGGCCACCATTGACCGCAGACAATCAGCCGAGCGCGCAGGCTAAGTCGGACGGGCACACGCAAGCCAAGTCCTTCCGCGACATGCTCTCTCCGCACAAGCAGGAAGTCGCAGATACGTGGCTGTCGATCCTGCGGGACGCGGGCGCGCCGCACGCATCGCGCATCACGGCCGGTGAAAAGATCGCGCTATTCGGTGGCGAGGTGCTCGCGACGAAACAGATCGTCGAGGCTGAGAACATCCACCGCATCATCTCCGAACGGCCGATGACCGAGGCGGAATGGATCGCCCAGCACGCGCCCGAGGGTGCGAAAAATGTCTGAGGCCAAGATCATCTGGGCGCCGCAGCCTGGCCCGCAGCAGGCGCTTGTTGATTGCCCTCACCGCGAGATTTTTTTCGGCGGCGCGCGCGGCGGCGGCAAGACCGATGGCATCCTCGGCAAATTCGCGATCAAAGACGCCCGGTACGGCAAAGCCTTCAACGCCATCTTCTTCCGCCGCGAAATGCCGCAGACGGATGATTTGATCGAGCGGGCGAAGGAAATCTACATCCCCCTTGGGGCCGAGTGGCGCGAGCAACCCCGCGCGTTCCGTATGCCGAACGGTGGCCGGGTGCGATTTCGCCCGCTGGAGAACGTGACGGACGCGGAAAAATACCAAGGCCAGAACCTGTCGGATGCTGCCGTCGAGGAAGCGGGCAACTACCCGGACCCGAAGCCGATTGACATGCTTTTCGGTGCGCTGCGGTCCAAGGACGGCGTTCCGGTGCAACTGACGCTTACTGCCAACCCCGGCGGCGTCGGGCAACAGTGGATCAAATACCGCTTTATCGACCCGGCGCCGCGGGGAATGCAGACGCTTGTTCGCAAGCTGGCGAACGGCGGCGAGCACCACTACATCTATATTCCGAGCCGGGTGCAGGACAACAAAATCCTACTCGGCAACGATCCCGACTACATCAACCGGCTGCATCTCGTCGGCTCGGAGGAGTTGGTCCGGGCGTGGCTTGAGGGTGACTGGTCGGTTGTCAGCGGGGCATTCTTTCCCGAGTTCTCGACGGATGTGCATGTCGTCGCGCCGCGGTCGCTGCCGGCATACTGGCAGCGGTTCCGCTCGTTCGACTGGGGTTCGGCGCGGCCATTCTCGGTCAACTGGTTCGCGGTCAGCGATGGCGAGCTTGCAGAATTCCCGCGCGGCGCCCTGGTGCAATACCGGGAATGGTATGGCGCGGCGAAGGACAAGGGCGGCAACACGATCCCGAACACCGGACTGCGCCTGACGGCCGAGGAAGTCGCGGACGGCATCGCCGAGCGCGAGGCGTCGGACGTGACCGGCAACCGAACCATGAGCGGGGTTGCAGATCCGGCGATCTTCAGCGCCGATGGTGGCCCGTCGATCGCGGACCGCATGGCCGCGCGCAAGGTATTCTTCCGGGCGGCAGACAACGCCCGCGTGGCTCGAAATGGCGCCATGGGCGGTTGGGACCAGTTGCGCGCCCGTCTCAAGGGCGATGGCGAGCGGCCCGCGATCTACTTTTTCGCCACCTGCACCGACACGATCCGCACGCTGCCCGCCCTGCAGCACGACAAGAGCCGGGCCGAGGATGTGGATACGAGCGCCGAGGATCACGCGGGGGATAGCGTGCGCTACGCCTGCGCCAGCCGCCCCTACACCGCGCCGCTGCCGTCCTCCGCCGATGCTGAGCCAGACCGCTATGCCCGGAAGTGGAAACCCTCGCGCGGGAAGCGCGGGACTGCGATGGCGGCATGAGCGGTCACGCATTCACGCCAACCCGCGAGATGGCGCAGGGCGCGGCGCAGAAAGCCGCCGATGCCTATGCGGCTGCCAGGCAGGCGGCGGCGCGCATTCCGGGGCTTGAGAACGAAATCGCCGAATTGCGCACCGAAATCGGGCGCTTGGCGATACGGCTGGACCAGATCGCTGCTGCACCTGCCGCGGCGAAACCCATGAAACGGAGGGCTGCCTGATGGCGAAGAAACCCATGGCGACGAAACCCATGGCGAAAAAGCCGATGAAAAAGCCCGGCGCGAAGATGCCCGGCAAGATGGCGCGTGACGGTGGCCCGATGCCGAAGGTTGGCGGCGGCAAGCTGTCCGATAAGGGCAAGTGCTGATGTCGGGCAGCGTCGAAATCATCGGTCGGCCAACGCGCCTGCGGGATGCTCTGCGGGCGCCGGATGCGCGCGGGCGGGAGATCGAAACGCTGATCGCGCTGGCGATGCACAAGGTGACGACGCAGCACCGGCTGGATGCGAAAGACGCCCTGCGCGGCCTGATGGGCAACATGGTTGCCGTCGTGATGGCCAAGACTTCCACGATGGCTGAAGCGAAGGAAGTCGGCGAGGAGATTTGCGCCGAGTTCATGCGCCGGCTGACGCAACACTGAGGGAAACCCTAACATGATCCGCGTTCTTTTCGCCCTGATCGGGCTGCTGTTCTCCGCCTCGGCACATGCCGAACTATCGCCGCTACTCGGCACGATGAACGCGGACAATGTGACGCTGTATCCTGGCCTGATCGCCTACCCGGCGGGTGGGTTTCATCCCATGGGCCTGCTGTCGACGACGACCGGCACGGCGGCCACGGCCACAGGCACGGCTGAGCAGACGCTTGGTTCCTACGCGCTCCCGGCGAACGCGCTGGACCAGGCCGGGCGGCGGCTGAAAATCCGGGCCGTGTTTGCCATGGCGGCGAACGGCAATAACAAGACCGTGAAGCTGTATTTCGGCGCCTCGGTCATCACGTCGCCGACTGCCGCGACGAACAACAAGAACGCCGTGCTGGAATTGCAGGTCGTCAAGACCGGGGCATCCACGCAGATCGTCACCGGGACCGGCATCGTCGATACCACTGCGATCACGCCCTACGTGAACACATCGGGCGCCGATACCGACACGGCGGCGATCACGATCAAGGCTACCGGCACGGACGGCACGTCCTCGGCGGCGGATATCACGCTGGTCGATTTCACCGTCGAATACATGAACTGAGACCGGCCATGGCATCGTCACCGAAGCCGAAGACCGGCATCAAGATCACGATCAAGCCGATGACAAAGGCCGAGGTCGCCAAGGCGGAAAAACTCGCCAAGGCGGCTAAGGGCAAGACGCGGAAGGGATGATCTGATGTTCTTTCAGTCGCCACATAGCGGGGTTTCGGCTCAGTGACAGGCAGCAACCGTCATCTGAGTTGGGTAGCCCGCGCCAGCATCGAGGAGCCGGCGCGGATGGGCTATTTCGACCGTTTGGCGGGGCGCGGGTTTGCGTCGGAATATGCCACCGCCATTCCTGCCTGGCAGCGTAATTACGAAAGCGGGCGCCTATGGGCAACCGGGATGCTCGAAGCGGGCATCGAGGCGCCGGAATGGCCAACGTGCAACAACCGCGTTCCGCAAGAAATCCATAACGCCCTTGCCGAGGTGCGCAGTCTGATCGGGCCGTCGCGTCCCGAAGACGAAGGGGTGCAGCCCGAAGACCCCGATCTTGTTGTCCTGGTAGTTGTGCCTCGCCTTGTCGGACGTCGGATTGTTGAGCGGGTGGCCGCATGAGCATCACCCTCTCCAACCCCGACCCGCAGGCGACGCCGAACGACGGCGCGCCGCAGGAAGGCATTGCCGCGACCCCGTCAGCCGATCTGAAGCCGACGGGGCGCCGGCCTGATCCGGTGACGCTGCTGCCGCGCGTCATCGCATGGTATAAAGCCTCACGCGATCACTGGCAGCAGCAGCGCCAGGAAATGGCCGAGGCGTTCGATCTGCGCGCCGGGCATCAGTGGTCGGACGAGGATTTGCAGATCCTGAACGACCAGATGCGCCCGGCGATCACATTCAACCGCATCGGGCCGTTCATCGACGCGGTTGGCGGCATGGAGATCAATTCGCGCCAGGACGTAAGTTTTCAACCGCGTCAACTTGGCTCGGCTGGCGTCAACGATCTGCTGTCATCGGCGGCACAGTGGGCACGGCAGGAGTGCGATGCGGAGGACGAGGAAAGCGATATGTTCCTCGACTGTGCTACCGCCGGATGGGGCTGGACACAGACGCGTCTCGATTATGATGACAACCCGGACGGGATGGCGGTTGTCGAGCGCGTCGACCCGATGGAGATGTTTCCGGACGCCTCGGCGCGCAAGCAGAACCTGTCGGATAGGCGCCATCACGTCCGCGTGAAAGACCTGCCGATCACGGCGGCGGAAGAATTGTTCCCCGACTTCGATCCGATGATGCTGCACGCGCAATGGGCCGAGGATCAGCCCGACGCCGCGCACTCGCCGCATAATGCCCGGCTGGCGCCGTATTACCGCATCGACCAAAGCGCGGATATCGACAAGGCGGAACAGATGGTCCGCATGGTCGAGGTCGAATGGTTCGAGTTCGTGCCGGCGTATCGCATCCTCGATCCCGTTTCGGGCCGGTGGGTGCTGATTAGCGAGGACAAGGCCGCGCTGTATGCGATGCGCGCCCGGCTGATCGGGCAACGCCCGCAGATGATGAAGGACCGGGTCAAGAAATACTGGAAAGCCATCGTCGGCGCCGAAGTCCTGAAGATCATGGACGGCCCGGAGAAGGGCGGTTTTTCCTATAAGTGCATGACCGGCAAGCGGGACAGCAACCGCGGCACTTGGTATGGCATCGTGAGGGCAATGCGCGATCCGCAGCTCTGGGCGAATAAGTGGGTGTCGCAGGGTCTGCACATCTTCAACACCAACGCCAAGGGCGGGTTGCTGGCCGAGACGGACGCATTCGCCGATATCGACGAGGCGCGCGACGCATGGGCCGAAAGTGACAGCATTATCGAGATGAACCCCGGCGGCCTGGGGAAGATCAAGGAAAAGCAACCGGCGGCATTCCCGCCGCAACTGAACCAGATGATGGCGTTTGCGGTCGACGCGATCCCGCAGGTGTCGGGCATCAACGTCGAGATGCTGGGGCAATCCACATCGCAGGCGCCGCAGGTGGCGCTGTTGGAGGCCGGGCGTCGCCAACAGGGTATGAACGTGCTGGCGTGGCTGTTCAATGCCAAGCGGCGCTACCACAAGGAACAGGGGCGGCTGTTGCTGTGGCTGATCCAGACCTACATCGCGGACGGCCGGTTGATCCGTATCGGCGGCAAGGAGCAGGCGCAATACGTTCCGCTGGTGCATGAGCCGGGCCTGATTGAATACGACGTGATCGTGGATGAAGCGCCAACCTCGCCGAACATGAAAGACAAGGTGTGGAACGCGCTGATGCAAATGTTCCCGATGCTCAAGGGAATGCCGATCCCGCCGCAGTTCTATATCAATGCCCTGAAATACGCTCCGGTGCCGGCGTCGTTCGTGACCGAGACGCAGCAGATATTGTCGGCGCCCCCTCCACCGAACCCAAACGCGCAGGGAGAGCAGGCGCTGATGGCGGCCAAGACCGCATCGGAACAGGCGCAGGCTGCCGTTCGGCAGGCCGAGGCTGCGCGGATCGGGGCCGAGTTGCAGACCGCGCCGCAGCGCCATGCGCTCGATATGGATCAGCAGCAGGCCACGATTGAGAAAACGCGGGCCGATGCGGTGAATGCTCTGCAAAATGCCGGGATCAGCGTTCACGATATGCGGTTCCGGCACACAATGCAGGCGATCGACGCGATATTGGGTATCCATGGCGCGGCGCTGGCGCATGGTTCGGCAGTCGGCGGCTTGGGTGCTGGGCTGCCTGCCGATCCAGGCGCACCGCAGATGCCGCCCCCACAACCTGAGCAGGCCCTGCAATGACAAACACCGTGGGGCCGTTGCAGGCACAGAACCTGCTGAGCGAAATTAGCGGCTTGCCGGTGGCGGCGGTCGACGTGTCTGCGACGACGGTCAAGGCAGCCGGCTCGACAACGCCGATTACCTTGGCTGCGTGGGAAGCCTTCACAGCCAACGTCAAGGCGTTTGGCGCAGTCGGCGACGGCGTGACAGACGACACGATCGCAGTCCAAGCGGCCGTGACGGCGGGGTCAGTGTTTTTCCCCACAGGTACTTACCTCATCTCCGAGGCCATTGCGGTCCCGTCCAACCGCTCTCTGCGCGGCGTGCCAGGGCAGTCGTTCATCAAAGCCGTTGCGTCGGGGTCATGGAACTACGGCAACACCCCCGGTGTCTCGACGGTTGCGATTTTGGCTAACACAGGTTTCACCTACCCGACGTTTCCGTCAACGCCCGGTACGCGAAACACCTCTGTCACCGTCGACGGCTTAGGTTTCGACCTCAGTAACTACGCGACCACCTCCCCCGTTTCGACCGGGGTGTTTTTTGTCGGCGCGGCACAGGTCAAGCTGCTGAATTGTACATGCGCCTACGGCGGCTCGTTGATCCAGGCGCCGAACTGCCTCGACGTGACGGTACAGGGCTGCCGCCATAGCAACGCTTACGGCGCGTCGGTGGATTTTTGGGGCGGCGCGAGCGATATTAAAGTGCTCGCCAACCGGCTGGAAAGCGTCGCGGGCAACGTCAATTTCTTGGTGCAATACAACGCTGTTGGCTCGGCTGTCAGCCCGCAGGAGTTCGCCGCGCGCACATTCCGCGTGATCGGCAACACGCTGATCGGCTCGACGACTTGCGGTGGTATTTCGGCCATCCCGCTTGGTGTGACTTCAACGGTCGATGACGTGCAAATCATCGGTAACACCGTCGAGGCCAATTTCGGCTTCGCCGCTTGGGGCGGCGTGACTGGCGCGAAGGTGATTGGCAACACCTTCAAGCAAAATCTGACCGGCGGCGCGTCGGCGGGTGCTCCGATGGTGTGGTTTGACGCGGGCAGCGCCGGGGGTGGCAACAACACCGGCTACCCGTCAAGCTCTGTGATCGACGGCAACACCTTTTTGAACTGGCAGCAAGGCACATCGCCGGGCGTGCCAATCTCGACCTACGGGCATTGCACGGTCAACGGCAACGTCACCACGGGCACCTACAACTACGCCCTCTATGTGCAGACCGGATACGCTGTCATCGGGCTGAACAGCTTTGCCGCCGGTAACGTGGGTACTGTCGATCTGGTCGCGGGCACGGGCATCTGGCTTGACAGCAACGCTGATACGGATGTGTTGACCATTGCGGGGTCCACGCTGGTGGCGGGTGCGACAACCAGCGGCACTAATACGCTGAACATTTCGCCCTCGTCGTCAACAGCGCAGGGGACAACCGCGACATTCACGGTGTTCAACTGGCCCACGTTCTCGACCACCGTGCAGCCCTATTTTTACGTGCATGGATACCCGTCTGGAGCCTGCACTTCGGGCCAAGCCGTCTACAATTTCATTGCGATGGACAACGACGGCGTTAACACGACCGGGGCCGGGGGGCCGGGCGGGGCGACAGTGTTCGCCGTCAGTGACGTGCTGAATGACAGCGGAGCGACCGGCACGCGTACAGCCGTCAGCGGCGGCGTCAATATTTATAAAAAGCCGGGCGATTCGGGCGACCCGACCGGCGTGTTTTATGTCGGCGGAGCATTTTCGGCTAGTTTAACCTGTGAATTGGGCACGGTTGGCACGCCGCGTGGCCAATTGTTTGGGATTAACCCAATAGTGCAAGTTAGTTCCGCCGCACAGCATTTGCTGGCCGCGACGGGCATGGAAATTGATATGATGATCGACCCGTCTGCCGGGTTGGTTTATCGTTACGGCTTTCAATTATTTGCAGACGGCGCACAAGGCGTCTTGTCGGATATCGGAATTACTATCTCGAAAGGGAATAACAACAACGCAGGGCAAAATCCAGGCTGGGCAATCGGTCTCTCTTTTGGCGCTAAAAACGGCCCGCTTGGCGTGTCTGCGTCCGGCACGCTGATTGGGTATCAGCAAACTGTCTACCCGGGATTTACGACGACTGTTGCAAACGGCGTCGACTGGTCGGCGTTGACTTTCACCAGCTATTTCCTGCGCTCGGCCAATTTCTCGGTAGACGGTTCAGGCAACGTGGCGACGGGCGCGTCCGGCGCAGCGGGGTCGTTGACGATTTACCCGTCCACGGCGAGCAAAGGCCACACGGTTTTTACCGCGACCAACAACTCGGGCGATACGGTCACTACGATCACCACGGCGGCGCAAGCCGGGACACGGACTTACACGATCCCCGACGCCGGGGCGTCAACGTCCTTCCTGATGTCGATCATGCCCGCATTGTCGTCTTCAACGTCTTACGCCAATGATGGCGCAGCGGCGGCAGGCGGCGTGGCGGTCGGGCAGTTTTACCGCAACGGTTCTGTCGTTCAGATCAGGGTGTCCTGATGACCTTCCCCGCGCTCCGCACCTACACCAACGGCGTTGGCTGGCCTTGGCCTGATTACCGACAGTTCGACTTAACGCGCCGCACATCGCGGCTACCGCAGCGGGCGGCTACCCGCTTACGAGCCGGCGCTACCCGGCAGGAGTGACGAAACGATGAGTGCGACAATCGCGGTTCCGGCTGGCCTGGACACGCTCTCCCCCGAAGAAACGCGCCTGATGGAAAACATGCGCGACGATGCACCGGCACCGGCCGCATCCGCCGCGCCCGAACCGGCACCGGCAGCCGAACCGACCGACCTCGATGACGAAGCCCCGGACGCGGGCGACGGGCGCCAGAAGACCGTTCCACATGCGCAGTTCCATGCCGCCAACGAGCGCCGCAAGGCCGCCGAAGCCAAGGCCGCCGCCGCCGAGCAGAAGCTTGCCGTGGAGCAAGCCCGGCTGGCCGAACGTCTCGACATGCTCACCCGCGCCGTGACTGCGACCACGCCGCCTGCTGCCGCGGTTGAGCCGGAAATCCCCGACATCGCCACCGATCCTGTGGGCCATTTCCAGGCGCAACTGGCGCTGCGTGACCGCAAGCTTGCCGAACAGGCGGCGATTCTGTCGGGCATGCAGGAACAGACTGTCCAGCAGCGCCAGATTTCCGATCTGCGCAACTGGGGTGCTGCGTCGGAAATGGCGTTCGAGGCGCAGGAGCCATCGTATCGCGACGCCATGAAGTTCCTAACCGAGGGGCGCCACGCGGAGCTTGAACAGATCGGCATCACCGATCCGAATGAGCGGGCGCGGATCATCGGGCAGGACGTGGCCAATATCGCGGCGCGGACGCGGCAGGAAGGCGGCGACTTCGCGGCGAGGCTGTTTGCCGTGGCCAAGGCGCGCGGCTTCAAGGCAACGCCTGCGGTGCCCGCGCTGGATGCCGCTCCCGCGTCGATCCCCGAGCCGGCGGCGCGCATTGCGGCCGGCCGCGAGAATTCAACCACGATCGGCAGCGCGGGNTCGGCGCCCCCGGCTCGCCTGTCCGTCGAGAAAATCGCCAATATGCCGGATGCGCAATTCGCGGCGCTGGTCGGCAAGCTGAAGGGTGATCCCGGCGCGTTTCGTGATCTGATGGGGCACTGATCATGGCACGCACACGCGGCGCATCGGCGTTCCATCAAGACGATGGCGAACTGCTCGACAAGGACGGCAAACCGATCCCAACGAACCGGGAGGCGTTCATTCAGGCCGTGGCCGCGCCGGTTGTCGCGGTCGATCCCACGCCGCCCCCGGCGCCGACCACGTTCCGCTACCTGAGCGACGCCATCGCTTGGCAGCGCGATATGGAAGCATTCGAGGCGATGCATCTGCTGAACCTGATGCTTGGCGGGATTTCGGTGGAGATGTCGGCGGAGGAGTGGTCGGCGCAGAAGGCCGATGTGAAGCGGCATTTTCGGCGGGTGGCTGTTGTCGTGGAATGACCACCGCCCCACCCTGCACAACCTGCGCCCTCGTCCTCACCGCGCAGCGCGGCAAACGCCTGTCCTACACATGCGGTAAGACCGGCGAGGACGCCTATACTGAGCGAGCGCACCCGGACGGTTGCGGCCCACAAGGCCGCGACTGGCAACCTATCGTAAAACCGATTGAACCGGCGCAAACGACCTGATTAGGATAACGCTGCGCTAGAAATGGCGCTGCGCGTGGTGTGGCCCGTAGCCATACCTCCGGCCTGATACGGGCTGCTTTACCGTATCTTCGCCACGCCCTGCGGGATTGGGGCGGCTGTGCATCGAAGCTTTGCGATGCGCCCCACAAATCCACGCGAGGCCACCATGGCAGTCACGAATTACGGCACCAACAACGCACTTGCGGTCAAGCTCTGGTCCAAGATGCTGTCCGTCGAAGCCCTCAAGGCGACATGGATCTACAAGTTCATTGGCGATGACACGTCGTCCATGATCCAGGTCAAGGATGAGACGAGCAAGTCGGCGGGCGATCAGATCACCTATGGCCTGCGCATGCAGCTTTCCGGCAACGGCGTCCTCGGTGACGGCACGCTGGAAGGCAACGAAGAGGCGCTGACGACCTACAGCGACGCTCTGATCATCAACCAGCTTCGGCACGCCGTTCGCAGCCAGGGCCGCATGTCGCAGCAGCGCGTGCCGTTCTCCGTGCGCGATGAGGCGCTGTCCGGCCTGCGCGACTGGTGGGCGGATCGCCTGGACTGGGGTGGCTTCAATCAGCTTTGCGGCAACCTCGGGCCGAGCACTCCGAGCCTGACCAGTTCCGATACCCGCTGGACCGGCCTGCAAGCCACCATCGCCCCGGACGCCAACCACTACACCAACGCGCAGGGTGGCACTAACGATACGACCCTCGGCAACACCAACGTCTTCTCGCTGACGATGATCGACAAGGCCATCGAACGCGCCAAGACCCTTACCCCGGCCATTCGTCCGGTGAAGGTCAGCGGCAAGTCGTTCTATGTCGCGTGGCTGCATCCCTATCAGGTCACCGACCTGCGCACCTCGACCTCGACCGGGCAGTGGCTGGACATCCAGAAGGCGGCCATGACCGGCGGCCTGGTGGATGAGAACCCGATCTTCGACGGCAGCCTTGGCGTCTACAACGGGTGCATCCTGCACGAAGATGCCCGGGTGTCGCAGGGCTACAATCCCTCGGGCAACGCCGCGATCACCACGGTTCGCCGCGCCGTGTTCGCGGGGGCGCAGGCCGGCATGATTGGCTTCGGGCGCGACAACGCCGTGAACAAGTTCACGTGGGTCGAAGAACTGTTCGATTACGAAAACCAGTTGGGCGTTTCGGCCGGGCTGATCTGGGGTCTGAAGAAGACGGTGTTCAACTCCGCCGACTTCGCCACGGTCGTCATGTCGTCCTACGCGACCACGCACTAAGGAGCGCAAGACATGGCAACCTGGCAGGCAACCAACGTTCTGAGCGGCACCACCGAAGGGCCGAAGCTGAACGCGATCGGCACCACCTCGGAAATCTGGTCGATGGCACTGACGACCGCGCTGGCGAACGCCGACATCATCAGCGGGCCAGTCATTCCCGCCGGCACCTATCTGGAAAGCATCACTGTCGATGTGGACGAGCTGGATAGCAACGGTTCGCCGCTGATCACCTTCAAGGCGGGCTATGCGGGCGCGACCGCCGCGTTCATCGCCACCGGCAACACCACGGCGCAGGCCGGTGGCATCCAGGGCGCGAATGTGGCCGGCACCATCGGCTTCACCTCGACGACCAACACGACCGTCCTTGTGACCATCACTGCCGCCGCGGCGACCGCCAAGGCCGGCACGATGCGCATCAAGGCCAGCTACACCGCCAGCCCGTAAGGACCTTCACATGGCAAAGCCTGCACGTTTCGTCGTCGGTTCCAGCGGTTCCGGCAAGCATACCGAGGTCAAGGGCGATGGCTCCGAACTGGGCGGCCGTCCTCCGTCGGTTAGTGGCCCGCGCATCGGTCCTGGCGCGGAGGGCCGCGTTCGTCCCGAAATCGGCCGCGATACCATGAGCGCCGCGCGTCCCGCCGTCAAAGGCATGAAGCGCTACAGCGAGGACTAAGCCATGGCATCGGCGCTCGATATGCGCCGGGCGCTGTGGCGCGACGCCGCTGAACGACTGGCGGCGGAAGATGCGGCGAAAGCCGAGACTGGCGGCGCTGGGGCTTCGGTTCCAG
>JGI26470J50227_1000173_pt1 | contig 29781 bp, 40 predicted proteins | sample FreactTroBogLake_FD_50227 | JGI IMG/M metagenome (IMG submission 50227)
GCAGAGTGTGAGTGCCTCTTCCTTAGTAACCACACGATGACTAACAATCTGTTCGCCAAGGTGCTGTTGACTAAACTCTTTTGCATCGTTGCAAATTACAGTATCAAGTGCCCATTCAGTTTTATCGTTGCCAAAATTGTCAATACCAACCGGCACTTCAACCATATAGCGAGTTCGGAAAGTGCTAACGCAATCAACTAGAACCCACTGCTTTTCTTCTACCTTAGTCACAGTAAAACTCCCGTCATCATTGTCTTTCCAATTAAGTGTATCCCCTTCTTTCCAACCTGCTTCTTCTATAAAGTCAGGAGGAAACTCCAAGATAGCATCGCCGGTCTTGGGGTCTTCTTTTGTTTCTACAATCCAAGTTTTGTTATTCATAAAGTCATGTTAGCAAGTAACAGCCTACTGGTCAAATATTTTGGGCAACTATTTAAAAGTGTTGAGTTTGGGCTTGATCTCTTTGATCAGAGCCGTCTCACGCTTGTGAGCCTCAGCCTTGCCCCTGACAATTTCCAACACCGAGACTTGAAACTTCTCGGCGCCGTACTTGCGGATAGCCCTGCAAAGATCCCAGTCCTTAGACTCAGCCAAAGCCCGCTGTACATGCTTTTGAAAGCGCCGGCGAACTGTACGTTCAGCCGAGCCGCGAAATGACAGAACAGTGAGACCAATATATTTGGCGCCCGTGCGCTGGTTCACGATCTGATAGATAACGTGGTTGCGATCTGATCTGCGTTTGCGAGTTTTCATGCTATCTATTATAGCAAAATTTGCCCGAAAGTCAAGCCTCTCGTAAGTCATTGATTTATATAGAGAAAGAATTGGAGCGGGTAGCGAGAATCGAACTCGCACGCGAACCTTGGCAAGGTCCCAAGCTACCATTACATCATACCCGCGTCATTTTTATTTAGTCTTCAATCTATCACCTATAATAAATTCTATCATAAATACTAGATGCAAGTCAAGGATTTTTTTGAAGCAAAGGGCGATTATTCTGGAAGGGCAAAAGCACCTGCCTTTTATGCTAGAAAGTGGAAACAGATACTTGATCAGGAACTCGCTAGCATTAAACCTACTGATAAGATAACTGATCAAGAATTGCAACATATAAAAACAGATATCATGATATATGATATTGCTAGTCTTGTACAGATGCATTTGCTCGGTACTAAATTCTATAGACGCAACAACTATGCGATTAATATCCCTAAAGTAAAAGCGGTCATAGATAAAACTATCAAGTTGTTAGGTGATGAATATCCTCACAAGGATTTAACTGAATCTGTACGCTACCTTCCCTCAAAAGTTCTGTAGACACGGTAGTCTCCTTAATGTATGTAGTATTTATTGGAAGTATAAATAATTGTATGATCTGGGAAAAAATAAAAAATCGCTATTATAGAACTCCTGCCCCAAAACTAGAAGAGCCTAACGAGCCTAAATCAGAAAAGATTACTGTGCTTGGTATGACAGTGGAATTATCGGATATTCCCGATTTAAACTCTTGTCGCCCAGTAGAATCACACCCCTGGTATGATCGTACTATACGCTGGGTAAATATCTTAAAAGATTTAGCAGCACTTATTTTTTCAGTTTTATCTATTCTTAGATTTTTCGGTAAGATTTAATAATTGGTGCGAGTAGAGGGAATCGAACCCCCACATCATAGATACTTGCTCCTAAGGCAAGCGCGTCTACCAATTCCGCCATACTCGCATACTAAACTTTGGGGTGACTGACGGGACTTGAACCCGCAACGACTGGAATCACAATCCAGGGATCTACCAATTGATCTACAGTCACCACTGTTTGGCGACCTCGGAGGGAATCGAACCCCCAACAAACAGAGTAGAAATCTGTGGCTCTGTCCAATTGAGCTACGAGGCCAAAACTTGGTGGGTGAAGTAGGATTCGCACCTACTCAGCACTTAGGCGTTCGATTTACAGTCGAATCCGGCTCTCTAACTCCGGCGTTCACCCTTAATAAAACTATTCTACAATACTATATACTCAATGTCAACATGTTTGGAGCACCGAATCCGATTCGAACGGATGGGGTTAGAGTTTTGCAGACTCTTGCGTTGGGCCTCTCCGCCACCGGTGCATAATCAATTATTCGTCGTTAGACTTGCCCAACTTTAGTCCACCTATCAAACCCACAAATGCACCAACTATTGTGCTAAATGCAGGTCCGATTACAGCAAAAATTTCTTTATTGTCTACTTTAGAATCAAAAAGTCCTACTAACATAACTGCAACTACGGCTATAAGAATAACGCCCAGAATTATAACAACTAGTTTGGTAATCCAATTTACTAAATTTGTATCGCTGCTCATAATATGTTATTTATACTTCAATTGTGTGGCCTCGCAGGTTAGATTTTCACTAACATAACTGTCCCCTGAACCGCTGTCACTGACAGTCTCGACCTCCCATATCCACCTAGATAGTTTCCCTATCAGGCTGCGAGATATTGTCTCACAACTGTGAGATTAATTGGCGCACCCAGAAGGATTCGAACCTCCGACCCTCGCGTTCGTAGCACGATGCTCTGTCCAACTGAGCTACGGGTGCATAATAAAATTGGCGACTCGTATGGGGTTCGAACCCATGATTTCCTACGTGACAGGCAGGCGTCTTACCACTCGACTAACGAGCCAAAAAAATTGCTGGTACCCCTTGGGCTTTATACCCCATCATACACTCGGCGGGGACCTCCCCCGAGGCTTAGTTTGCTACTCTGCCCTATATGCATTAGTGACAGAGATACGAAATTGGTGGGTCATCGGGGACTTGAACCCCGAACCTATCGGGTAAGAGCCGAGTGCTCTGCCAATTGAGCTAATGACCCAGAAAATAGTGAACCACAAGGGGAATCGAACCCCGAACTAGTATTCCATCGCCAAAAGACGATAGGTGCTGCCCATCCACGCTCGTTGCGGTTCATAAAAAATAGTTGCGTTAGATGGAATCGAACCATCACTTCACTGGCACTTCCCACCATACGACTATTAATCGTGTGGGCCCTTGCGTACTGACCTCTATACTATAACGCAACATCAAACTTGGTAGGGGCACCGGGACTTGAACCCGGAACTTACGGTTTAAAAGACCGTTACTCTGACCAGTTGAGTTATACCCCCGTTGTTTGATCGACGGGTGCAGCACGCCCAAGACACTTTCTACAGCAGTCTCTCCGTCTGTGTGCTAGCACGATCACTGAGCCGATATTTAATTGGTGAACCCGACGGAATTCGAATCCGTATTATCGCCGTGAAAGGGCGACGTCCTAACCTAGTTAGACGACGGGTCCAGAAACTAAAAATGTTTAAAGAACTAATCAACAGAAATACATTCTATCAACTAGTTCCCGTGAAGTCAAGCCTTTTTATAAAAGAAAAATTGTCTTAGATTTCAATGACTTAACAAGAAAGTGGCGGAAGGTGAGGGATTCGAACTCTCGTGGCTTTTACACCCATCTGTTTTCAAGACAGCGCCAATTGGCCTCTCTGGCAACCTTCCATATTGTTATTTATACTATATCAATGATTTGTTGTCAACCTGATCTTACCCATTTTATTCATCATCAAACGTACACACTGGGATAGGTAACATCTTGTGTAAGTTTCTTGCGCGGATCTTGTGATACTGGCGAAGATTTTGTTTTTCTTGCGAGTTACTTGGTACAATGCTTTTCTCAGACTGAATCATTGCTGCTTCTAGTTCTGGATAAGTCATACCTAATTGATCTTGATCTGTTCTACCATCTTGCCACAACCCATCAGTAGGTGGCGCATCAATAATTTCTTGCGGCAATTCAAGTTCACGACCCATATCCCATACATCAGTCTTCATGCAGTCACCAATTGGACTGATATCTACTCCACCGTCTCCGTACTTAGTAAAGAAACCAACACCAAAGTCTTCTACTTTATTTCCTGTACCTACAACAATTCCACCATGGCTTTGTGCAATTTGATATAGTGTCATCATACGCAATCTAGCGCGGCTGTTAGCAAACGCCAATTGTGTTTGATTGGTTTCTTCGCACAAGATTTGTGTTGCTTTTTCAAACGCAGCATAAGCAGAATTCAAATTGATATTCAAATGTGTTACGTTTTCATATCTTGCTGTTAACCAATTGGCTTGCAAAGTACTACGATTGTCTAAGACTTTTGCTTGTCGTATAGGCATTTGCACTACGATTGTGTTTAGTCCAGTTTTGGCGCATAATGTACTAACTACGCTACTGTCAATACCGCCTGAAATCCCCACTACTAATGTATCAATATTTGCTTTTTTGGTATAGGACTTGATCCACTTAATAATGGTACTAATACGTTGTTTAGGTGTCATGATTACTCTCTTATAAAAAACGCTATTATATTTAATGAGATAAGTTAGTGTGATTAAAAAATCCCGCTTACCCTATGCGGGGACAAGATAACGTTTTGTCGGCTCTAATATCACGCCCTCTTAAAGTTACCAAGAGGGTTTATTTTAAAAATAAATCAGATTAAAACGCATGTCTCAAAGAGACGCCAATTACATTCTGCGAGAGTGTGCCTGTGTAGTGCTGATAGCCTACAGCAAGTACATCACTCTTAGTAAGAGGCATTGCCAATCCACCGTGTACACGGTCTTCCTTCATAAGTTCTGAATTACCAAATCCCTCACGGTGACGGTAACCTGCTTCTACTGAAACTGAACTCATTAAAAGATATGAAAGATTTACACCGGCTCCCCAAAAGTTTGTGGAATCGCCAGAAACGCTTTCATGACCAAGTTCAACAGATGGTTTAATCTTCAATCCAAACACCGCAGTTGACCAACCCAAGTTAGCAGCAGCAATACCTGTTACGGCGCCTGATGCTTGACGGGTTTGCAGTTCTCCGCCAACTGACAGTCCGGCTGGCAAGTTGTGTGACACGCCAAGAACATATTCAGTTGAGCTGGGTGCTGAGCTGTGTGCAACATCTCCAAAACGAACTTCCAAAGATGCGTCATCAGCCAAAGCCGCACTGCCCATTACGGTGCAGGCCAATAAGATTAACAATTTCTTCATTACATTTCTCCTTGTATGACAAACTGCAATAACGCAGAATGCCTATTATTTATACTCATACAAAGTGCAATAAAGTTAAATATTTGTTAAAACGCAACACCGTTGCTAATTTACAACATCGCTGATAATGGAAAGATTTCTGCAATTACTTTAGCGCATTCTTTGGCAATTTCCATATGCTCTTTTTGTGTGCCATTTGCACTACGCAACTGTACATAGTGAATCCAAGAACGTAGAGTTCCTGCCATATACAATCTAGATACTGTCAAACCTTCAGGTAGAACCGCTCTTGCTTGTTCTTTAGCAATACCATTTTCAATAGCCCAATTATAGGCTTGCAGGGCTTTAGATATTACTTCATTTTGCATAATCTCCCAGCCAGCCTGCACCATTGGATCGACACCTTCGCTGATGCTGTTTTGACGATTCTTGGGATCTTGTAGTCTAGCCTCTCTGGTAACAAAAGTCAAGTCTTTCGTTGGATCAGCATATCGCTGCGAAAATTCTTGAAACGAAAAAGAACGATGCCTTAACATTTGTCTTGCAATGTCTCTAGTAGTTTCAATTTCTAGGGTAACATGGCACATTTCTAAAGGTGACCAATGCTGATTGTCGATCAAATATTTGATCAGTTTTTCTGCTGTTTCTTTGTTGTACTGATTGTTCGGATTACTTACTCTAGCACAAAATGCTACTAGATCAGTTGGTGTTTCTGCACCCTCAATTACTGGTTTTGAATACGATACCAATTTTACTTTCATTCAATCTCTCTTTTTAAAATTTCCCAAGTTCCATCGTGGTGCTCGACTAGCGCCGTGCAACTTTCTACCCAATCCCCATCGTTCATATAAGTTACACCGTTTATTTCTTTAATCGCTGCTTGGTGTATATGTCCACAAATAATTCCATCCGCTTTCTTTTTTGTACAATATTCCGCTAATAGTTCTTCAAAGTCGGACATATATGCAACGGCTTCTTTTGTTTTGCCTTTTAGGTAAGCACTTAAGCTCCAATAGCGAAGACCAAACAATTTTCTAAACCAATGTACTACTCTATTTAAATCTAGCAGCAGATCGTATATAAAATCACCTAGATGATATAGAAACTTTAACTTATTTTTAATAGCAGTGTCAAACAAATCACCGTGTAAAACTAAGTAAGTTTTACCATTTATCGCTTCATATATGTGATAGTTCTTTAATTCAATTTCACCCAACGAAACATTGAATGGTAGCAACTTTCTAAGAACTTCATCGTGGTTGCCAGCAATATAAATTACTTTAGTTCCGCGTTTGGCAGCAGTTAATATTCTGCGGATAACATTAGAGTGTGATTGTGGCCAAAAGAATTTGCGTTCTAAACGCCAACCGTCGATGATATCACCGACTAAGAATAAATTCTCTGAGGTATTATTTTTTAAAAAGTCGCAAAGCAAGTCTGCTTTGCAACCTTTAGTACCCAAATGCACATCGGAAATAAAAATGGATTTATATTTTGTCATAACAGTATTTAATTACTGCCATATTACAAGTTTATTGCAAGGTATGTTTAGCGATAGGTGTTACTTGATTTCTAGATTCGTACAAAGTGTTTATCATACTTTCATAATCATCTGCTGTTAAGATTGTCTTATACAGAGTAAGTGCTTGAACTGCCATAACCCCTGCNATTGCTTCAGGTGGAAATTTCTCTAGTAGTTTGGCAGTTAAACTGTCGTATGCAAAGTAAGCGTCTGCGATTTCATTATCGGTATTCAATTTTCATCTCCATAATTTACGTGTTTAATTTTGATATCTTCGGTTAGGTTAGCTTCTACTACCCAACTATTATAGATGCTTTGCATAAATCCGGATAATCCTTGTGCTGCTTTTTTGCAATGGTATACGCTACCGCTTTCGTTGTGGAAATCATAATGATCTCCGCTATCTACTATTACTGTAATCCCACTACTCAATCGCCACTCATCCGCATCCAAATATCCACCGTTCCAGCCAGCAAATATTTTCTTTGCTGTATGATTATTTAAGGATACTTCTAAGATTACCCAAGCGTCTGGTGTATATTCGCTCATAGATTCAACTTATTGTGTTTCTTAAGTTCGCGGATAACTGCTAGCGCAATTCCTAATTCATTGCGACCAGTACCATGAGCCCACTTAACAGCGTTTATGCATTCTTGCACAATAGCATTGTCCATGCTGTAACTCAGTTCTTCGTAGCCATCATGAATATCTCCAAGACGCCTGAGATAGTCCATGCCGCCGTCTACTGCTACAGCACCGCACTTGCAGTACTGAAAGTCGTGTCTATGAGACGAAAAAGGTTCATCTCCGCATTTCTTACAACGAATTTGATTTTGTAAAATCATTTAAAACACCCCACACCTGCTTGATGTTCCCAAGTTAATAATCCTGCTCTTGGAGAGTCAGGATTTGCACAAACTCCCCAATCACTATCCCAACTATTTTCTGTAACATTATGAAGTCGATGAAATCTCTGACACCCACTGCAATCAGGATAGTACCCTTCTACATCTTCCCAACGCTTAATCTTACCACCATAATCAGTATAATCGGTTGGTAAAATTTTTACTACTTGCCAAAACAAGTCACTCATTCAAAAACCTTTACTACTTCTTTGTGTATACGCTTATCTGTGCGTAAGAATTCCACAAAGGCCTCGGCCTCTCGGAAGTCGTAAAATTTCGCGCCAAGTAATCCTCGCTTATTGGCTTGAGGAGAGTTAATCCAAAACAAGCCCAGAAACTTATGCTGTACAACGTACATGGGTCGTCCAAAATAAGCACTGGTGTGTTTAACTATACGGTATTTCATTTCTTTGCTTTCTTTGATTTAGTTTTCTTCTTCGCAGTTTTCTTTTTTGCTGCTTTCTTTTTTGGCTTGGATTCAGTTACAACCTCTGCTTCAGCAAGCGCGGCTCTGTAACCCAGATTCCATTCGACAAAATTCTTGTAGTCTTGTTTGCTTGGCTTAGGATTAAGGTATGGATTAATATAACCCATACCTGTTCGCTTTAAGTTAAGTTTACCTTCAGCATATCCTTCTTTATATTCTTTACTTTTTTCCATTACTTACTATCTTTTGGTTTAGCGTGTTCAGTGCAGAGTGTCCGAAGCCAACCAGTTTCTGTTCTTGTGGATTGGGCGAGTGCTCCGCACTCTTCGCACATAACAGCACTCATGCTCTCAGCCATAGTGATCAAGCCACGAATATGATCGTCGCCTCCGGTAACGTAGAAACACAAACGACCAAACTTTTGCTTGACTTGTTGTGCGACTACCTGAGGGATTTCGGGCTTTTCTTCTAACCAGTGAGGGACTGGTTGAAATATTTCTTCGCGCTTGCGTTGGTAATGGCTGGGATCATTATCCCGCCAATAACTATAGATGTTATCAAACTCTGACCAATCACCCTGCTTGCAAGCTTCACGCAGTTTAACTTCACCCTTGCATCGGTCATTATGATCTATGCGATGGTCAATGTGTTTTTGGATATTACTACACAATTGATCAATAATCTTGAACCAACCATCGCCGTCAGGAAATCCATAATACATAGCCGAATCGCGTATGCTAGCATGCCTATCTTTAAAGATTTTAGGATATTTACTGCACAGTAAATTATCAAGTTCTTCGCGCATATCTGTTCCAAAATTTGGTGGGCCGCCTCGGGGTTGAACCGAGACCTTAAGAATTATGAGTTCTCAGCACTACCTTTATGCTAACGGCCCAACTGTGTATATGAATTATATATTAACTTTATCAAGGAGTCAACTATAAATTTACCATCTCGAATTTCTTTTATCTCCTTTTCCTTTATCACACATAACTTTTTAGTGAATTGATTCCACTTTGCACGATCTCTTTCTGTTTCGTATCCTTTAACTTCAACGTATAAGTCTAACGACTCAATATAGAAATCAGGAAAATAAGTTCTGTCACCGTTCCATGTATATTTAAATCCTACTGTAGGTCTAATCAAATTAAATTCATTATCCTTGGCCCAACAGTAAAATTCTAATTCCCATTTACCTTGAAATTTGACACCATCATGTTCTATTTGTTTAGTCCTTCCCCGATTAGAAGAAGTATACGATTCTGGATTACGTTCAACTGCACAACGCATTACTTGCCGATGGTTAATCCTTCTTTCTTCAGTCCAAGACTGATTTGCTGATGCTATACGAAGTTTTTCTCTGGTTTCATCTGACAGTACGGGTTTTGGTAAACCAAGTTGTTCTGCTTTGATGTATTGATTAGATCCAGTTTTTCCAAGCATTCCGTATGATGGTATAACTTTTATTTTGTCTGGATTTTTCTTACATCTAAGTTCATGCTGTATATTAGAATTAAGACTTAATCCTTCTCTGCCACAGAATTTGCATTGCATATTGTACTCCTACTTCAACTATTTAGTCAAAGTAGGAGTTTTCTGCTCTAACCGTTGAGCTAAAGGCCCTATTCTTTACTTCACGTTCACAATACCCTTGAAGTCATACGGGACAACAACGGTCTGAACCTTACCATTTCGAACGCCTTCTGCAATGTCCTGCAGAGCCTTGGCGTGCATGTACTCAATACTCTGGGGATTACCAGCCAATTCCTTAAGTCGCTGCGCTTCAGAAGCCGCAGTCTGAACTTCTACCTGCTTCTGAAGCAGTTCGTTCTTGGCACGAACCAAATTGTTTGCACTCTGCACTACGCTATCAGCAGGAAGAATCTGCTTCACTAAGACCTGCTGAATGGTGATCTCATTATCAAGATGCTCTGCTGCCAGAGTCTTGTGCAAAAATTCCTCAATTTCAGTCTGAATCGCATCACGGTTATCGTTCATCAAAAGTGCTTCGTAATTACGTGCTGCCTTGTAAGAAGCATTGCGAGTAGCATTTGCAATGTAAGTATACATCAGCAGTGTGTCGCCGTCACGGTTCTGTGCGTGGAACGCACCACTCTTAGTAGCAAAGATATCAGGGACAGCAGCAGGATTCACGCTATAAATAACCTGAACTTCTACTTCCTTCATTGTAGAGTTGTCCTTAGCAAGCGGAGTCAGATGATCAATGTCAACTTGAATTGCCTTCACAGGAAACAGATGAACGTCTCCAACCAAAGTCTGATTGAAAGAGCCCGGCTGAAGCACTTCATGCTTAACCTGCTTGTCGAATCCAACACGCACACCAACTTCACCTGTGCCTACGCGAGTACAACCACTCAGAGCCAAACCCACAGCCGCGCTAAGAATCGAAACCTTAATAAACTTATTCATACAAAAACTCCATTATCAAACTTAGAAATAAAATCACGATCTGCATCAACAACTTCAGGGTCTTCCCAAAGAAACTTGTGTTTAGTACGCTCGCTACCCTTAATGATATCAAAAATTTCAGTGTAATACAAGTCGGGCCAATCGCTGTCAAAGAAACGATAGTCCCAACCATAGACCTGCGGCTGGGGATAACGAGGCTTGAACCCCTTCTTGTTTTGGTTAGGATGGGCCTTGTGCCAAGCACGAGAAATCTTTTGCCAAGGACCATCATAACTTCCCCGCCATCCACCTGTGCCTGGGTAGGTCAAGGTAGAACGAAAAGGGTCGCTACCCCAAGTCTCTTTGTCGGACTTGTAGCGGATCCAAACACGCCCTTCCCAACCCGGATAGCCGAAAGGACGATTCTGATCTCGACCACCCCAGTTGGTCACGCCGTCAATTGGACAGTTGTGAGTGTTACTCACACTGGGGTCGCGACGGATATCCCAAGCAAAGCCTGCAACCGGGGTCTTACGATCAATGACCTTGATCACGCATTCAGCCAGTTCACTAGTACTACGGGGTTCACGCCCATAGACCTTGAGAATGTCCTTCTTAATTTCTACCTTGTGATTCACGAGTTACCTTAAAACAAAAAAACGATTACTACTAAAATTACAAGTGCTAGTATAGCACAACTAACAGAATATGCAACCAATTTCGTTAGGTTCCACTTTTCTTTGCCGGTCAAATGCCTGAATGCTCGGATACCAAGCCCAATAACAAATGACAGAATCAGAAAGTTTAGTAAAATCTTAATCACTGTGATACCTTAATCTCAATCTTATGTAACTATTATACATTATTCTGATAAGAATGCAACCATTGTATTCTTAATAGAATCAATCACTTACGTTTGCTGTGACCCAATGCAGGCTAAATAGACTTTGTTTGCACTGTCAACAATGTCATTATTTCGATTGGTCCAAGCCAAGTCAATCAGACTTTTCAACATCTTTACCGTACTTGCGTCTGCTGGGCTATCTAGCAGTTTAGCATAAAGTGTACTTTGGTATGTGTCCTTGTTGTTAGACAGTGTAGCAAACGTATGAAAGATTGCATATCGCATACCAATTTGAGCGCACACATAGTCTTGTGCTTTGTCTGCATAAGCCGGTGTGGATACTAAAAACAAAGCAACTAAAAACTTTTTCATGTGTGTCCTATATTAAAGAGATTGGTGCCCGAAGCCGGACTCGAACCGGCACGCCTATCGGCGTCAGATTTTCTTACTACTACAGTTTTCACTGCCAGCTTGCGCTGTTTGTAGTCTGGACTATACCTTGACCATTACTTTCGTTTTAGGTCCTTGCCGTCTAGTCTCTACACCTTCCCTTTCGGGCTTGGCTCGGTATTAGCATTTTAAAGCCTTCACCGAATTTGACAAGTTACATTCTAAAAGTTTCCTAATAGAAGCTCAAATTTCTCTAAGTCTGGTGTGTCTACCTATTCCACCATTCGGGCGATTCACTATAGATTTATTGTAATCAAGTTATCGTCTGTTGTCAATCACTCTTTACCCAAAGAATAAAGTTGGTACCCGGTGACGGACTTGAACCGCCGACATTTGCGATGTAAACGCAACGCTCTAACCAACTGAGCTAACCGGGCAATCTAAATGGTCGGGCGTGTGGGATTCGAACTCACGACCTCCTGCTCCCAAAGCAGGCATTCTAAACCAGACTGAACTAACGCCCGCAAATCTATTTGCTATCCTTCTCTTTCTTCTTACCAAAAATCCTATCCCAGTTGTCATCGAATTTCTTTCGATCTTTGATAGGTCTTGGTCTACTACCTTTACTCATATTTACCTGCTGAAAAAAGTGTGGGCTAACACCCCGTATGTACAGAATGCTTTCATCTCGACATAATCCCCACACAACTATGTCCTAGCTTGTTTACTATTGATTGCTGCAAGAAAAACAAACAAAGTTCTTGCATCAAATTGGCTGGGGAGGCTGGGATCGAACCAGCGACACTCTGATTAACAGTCAGATGCTACTACCTCTGAGCTACACCCCAATAAACCTAAAACAAATCTGGGCGCAACTAGAAAGATTTACTCGTTAGTCCTACACAACACCCCCAACTGGGGGAATTACTTGCTGGTTTACACAACTCTTTCCCATTGCCGTTTAAGATTAGCACAGCGCCATTACGGCAGGAAGTGCAATCCCCAAAACTTGGTGCCCACAGAGAGACTTGAACTCCCGACCTATCGCTTACAAGGCGATTGCACTACCAGCTGTGCTATGTGGGCATCAAAACTATTTACTCTAAACTATTATACTCTAAATTTTAATTAAGTCTACTGTGTTTGGGCACACCAGACAACAAATATTCCATTTGATCTTTCAGAATGCTTCTGTTTTGCAACAAAAGGTTTTCATAGTGATTAGGAGCATAAGGAACATAAAGCAGTTCCATCTTTGCTTCCCTGAGCGTTTTGTTGTCTTTACGTGCGTTACAGCCCTTGCAAGCAGTAACTACGTTCATCCAATCGTCTACCCCACCCCTACTCCTAGGCATAATATGATCACGGCTAAGATGCTTAGAGTTAGTGTGTACATCGCCACAATAAGCACACATGTACCGATCGCGACCAAATAGAGTCTTGTTGGATAATCCAACCTTACCGTAGATAGCCGGATCAAATCCTGCACCCTTGATAGCAATGATGCTAGGAGTTTCGATAACGCTTTGTGTGCCATCGTTTTGAACCCCACCACGAAATTTGGCTATGGTATCTCCCAAACTCCAAACAACTTGTTGCTTGGCATGGTACACAATCGCTGTGTTAAAAGACACCCATTGCCGGGGAATTCCTGCAATGTCTAATGCTAAAACTTCCATGAATCACCTTGTTGATAATAACAATCATCAATAGTATATAGTCTACTTTANTGTTTTTAATTTGTCAAGTATGTTACTTAACTTCTTGCCAAGTTTGGTCGCCCNAACATAAAACTTGTGCTATGTACTCATACTCGTCGGGTATGCAACTCCAATCGTTAGGCCCCATAGGACCTAACCCTATATAAGAAGTTGTAAATTTTGTACCCGAGTGCTTAAATAACCAATACTTTTTTCCTGCTACTGGCTTAAAACTAAACTTAGCAGTGTGTATCAAGTTAGTCAATTCTACCCTACGCATTAAGTCATCCATTTGCTTTTTGAGGACCTTTGCACTTTCCATGATACGCTCGTATTCTTGCGTAGCATTCAAGCGGGCTAGATTCAACATAAGATCCTTTTCTTTCTCTATGTTGACTGGAGCAAAGAATTGTCCACCAATCTCCATTGGATACTCAATGTGATTGTGTCTGTCAGGATCTGCGTCAGTGATTTTTATATTCATCACGCATATTTAGTCGATTAGATGGCGCTCCCAACAGGATTCGAACCTGTGTTACTCAACTGAGAATTGAGCGTCCTGGGCCCCTCTAGACGATGAGAGCAATTGGTGGTCATAGAAGTACTCGAAACTTCACTCTCTCCCTTATGAGGGGAGTTCTCTTCCTCTTAAGATATATGACCAAAAATTAATCGGCGTTTCTGGTTACATAGTTAATACGCACCTTAGTTGGTGCAAAAAACTCATTCACCACAGCCTTAGCATCTTCAATATTATAGTCTTTGCAACTGAAAATGTCAATATATGCAGTATTGTCAGGGTTGACAAAGTGAGCGCAAATGTTACTTGTTTGAATCAACTGCATCAAACTATAACCTTCCTTGGGGTCGCCGGGTAGCATAAATTCAATGATAGGTTCGCCATGAGCAATCATGTTGATACGCTTTACCATCTCTTTTACAAAACGATAAATCTGCTCACGGTCTTTAATATTGTCATTGCAACCTGAGCAATCTAACATTAAATGATATCCCCAATATGTTGACATTGTATTTCCTTGTAAAAGTATTATTTATGCTGGCGCCCCCGGAGAGATTCGAACTCCCGTCCACTTGGTTCGAAGCCAAGCACTCTAATCCACTGAGTTACAGGGGCATAATTTTGGTAGGACCGGAGAGATTCGAACTCTCGACCAACGGATTAAAAGTCCGCTGCTCTACCACTGAGCTACGATCCTATAAAATGGTACCATCTCTCGGAATCGAACCGGGGACACGCAGTTTCTATAATTGGTAGGAGGTCTAGGAATCGAACCTAGTTCTACTGCTCTTCAAGCAGTCGCTGAAATCACCAGACTAGCTCACCTCCCAAAATTTTATTATATTGTTCTTTTTCAAGAATAATAATTCTTTTGTTTGGATAAGTCTTCAAAACAATATTCATTTTTTCTCTATCTCTGCCCCACCAATGCCCTTTAATTTCTAAAAAAACATCATATTCTGGTAGATAAAAGTCTGGAGTATAGCAACGAATTTTGTTATCCATTATATATTCTAATGTATCTTTGTTAGTTTTAAGTTTTTGCCACCTAATGCCTAATTCTTCAAACTTTAATGCGACGTTTCTTTCCCATGTGCCTTGAACACTTTGTCCGGCAACCTTGTACCATTTTGATCTACCACCTTTGTTGTTGATAGATAATTTTTGACTAATTTTTCTTTTAGTTTCTTCAGTATGTCCGTTTAATGATGCTCCGAATCTTTTACCGACTTGATTAGGTCTTGCTAAACTAGGAAAATCTTTCTTTGATAAGCCTTTGTTCCACGCTGCCTTATTTTTTTTTATAATTATACTGAACAAAGTTTGAAATTTGCCTATTTGGATTTAAATGGCATAATCTTTGATGATTTCTTAAGGAATTCGCTGACTTTCCTTCCTTATTACAAAATATACAATTAAACATAAACATGTTACTCCATGTTTATATTTAGCATACTCCGCTGCTACTACCAACTGAGCTAAGATGACATAATTGGTGCCTCTTGGTGGTTACGCTCCACCGTATTCGCATTATCAGTACGATATTCTACTATTGAATTAAAGAGGCTAAATTGGTCCTCGATGAAGGTAACGATCCTTCCCGTTGCCGCTAATCTGGTCCTTGCCCTGGGTAACGATCCCAGCCGTGAACGGTAATCTGCCGCTAAAGAGTTTATAAATCTCTCCTGCACCCTGTGCTGACAAGGATATATGGTTGACCCTCAGGGATTCGAACCCCAGTACTCGGAATCAAAATCCGATGTCCTACCGCTAGACGAAGGGTCAATAATTCTTTATTTAAACTTCAAGTTATTTACTTAGTATATTCTTTCTCTAAGTAAAAGTCAAGCCTTTCATTAAAAATTTGGCGGATGGTGTAGGATTCGAACCTACGCGAAACTTACGCCTCGACAGGTTAGCAACCTGCTCCTTTACCACTCAGGCAACCATCCGTAATCACAATATACTACTCTTTCTTCACTGCTTTTACAAGCAAGTGCCAACCCAAATGTTCTCGTACAGCAGTCCTCATTTCTTCAGACATAGCCAAAAACCAGGGTTCTAGTTCATAGATTCCTTGCTTGTATTTTAGCACATTATACATAAAACAATGAGCTTGCTTAACTTCAATATTTGAAAATTGATCACCTAACAGTGTATGAACATCTTCTTTAGTATAGCATTTAGCGTAAGGGCAATCTGCTTGTGCTTCATATTGATCTAAGCCTTTTTGAATCATAGCATACTTCCAACTATGCGTTGCGTATACCATCATTTTAAATTCCCCGTTAGGTTTTAGTACCTTATGTATATTGTCAATAATCTTATCTTCATTTACATAATGATGCACTACACCAAACGAATATACTAGATCGAACTTACCAAACTCACTAAGATCATCAATACCGTTATGCACATAAAAATTGCCGGGCAAGCCTTCAGCATGAAACCTTTGCTTAGCTAATTTTACACTTTCTGCACTAATGTCAATACCTACATACTCTGCACCATGTCTAGCAAACTCAGCAGCGTCTGCGCCTATACCGCAGCCTACTTCAAGTACTCGCTTTCCTTGATACAAGTCAAACTGTGCAAAATCTTTAATGTGGGGTTCTGCTCGGTATCTTTTTTGAGATTGCTCTTTAAAAAATTCCAAAGACCCAATAGGACTAGATCCATGCTTAATATTGCACGGCTGTCTGTCCCAATACTTAACGATTGTTTCTTCTAAATCTTGCATATTATCCTTCAATCATTTGGCACCGAATGAGAGAATCGAACTCCCCTTAACGATTTTGGAGATCGCTGTAATACCACTATACCAATTCGGCAAAATTAACTTAATGCTCGGTACGAGTCTTCAGCACCTTCCATAATAGCGTTTTCACGCAATCGGAATTCTTCTGTAGCAAGTCTGATATGTGCTAAAACAACACCAATTTGGTCTTCTAGCTTTATTGCATCTTCTTCAGTAATATCGTTATTACTGTAATTCTTGATGCACCCATTAGAAATCTTTCCTAGCTTATTCGATGCTTTCATCAACTCAGACAATACGTTCTTACTCATACAACCTCTTAAATGGAGCGGGGTACGAGAATCGAACCCCAATTCCTTAATATGTGCTAAATAATAGCATGAAAACTTCTATTTGTCAACAATGTTCTAACATATTTATGATAACAATCGGATCGTATGGAAAATTTTGTTCTCTGTCTTACGGCTATAAATATGGTATTGATCCTTCAATAATTTCGCACCCAGCAAATTGCAGAATTCTTTTACATTCCAAGAATAAAGAAAAGGCAGATAAATCTGACTTGACTTTAGATCAGTTACTAGCAAGAATAAAGGAATGGGACCGAAAGTACACCGAGCGGGTGACAGGATTCGAACCTGCGACGAACAGCTTGGAAGGCTGACACTCTACCCCTGAGTTACACCCGCTCGCTGTACTCTCTAAATCAATATGCTAGACAGGCTAGATCACAACCACTATGACAACCCCGCATTGTGTTCATAAGATTAACACACTCTTATTTATATGTCAATATTTTTTGTAAAAAGATTTAATAGCGAAAAGCGGTACTTCTTGTCTACGCATAAATACTTGAATAGTTTAAGGAAAATAGCATGAGCACCGAATTTTACAGAAAATATCTTGATATTATCACTGAAAATAGTCAACCAAAAGTTCAACTAGATGAAAGTATGATAGATACTATTAAATCCTTATTGCCTAAATTAATAAAATCTCTTCCTGTAAAAGAAATCGCAGATAAAGTTAAACAAGTTACCGGTGGCGATTTAAGCCTTAGCCAAGAAAATGCTATTAAAGTAGCAAAAGCATTTGGATTTGATAAGATGAATCCCGAGCAATCAACTAACGAAGGTATTGTTGATAAAGTTAGTGATTTTGCAGGGAATCTTTTATACGGAAATCCAAAAGAAGAAAAGAATTGGAAAACTAAATTAATAAGATCATTAAAATGGGCAGGTGTGTTAACAGTAGGACTTCCCTTAGTAGCAATTGGTATAGTATTACTAATAATAGCAAGTGGAGACGTAGCAGACAGTACAACTGCTAAATTTTTAGGGATAGCCAAATCAGCCCAAATAATGAAAGATCGTTCGAAAAAATAAAAAAGCGAGTATAGTTTTTAATTTAATTGGTAGCGGAGCTGGGAATTGAACCCAGTTTTCAAGGTTATGAGCCTAGCGTAGTTCCGTTCTACTACCCCGCAACATTTAGTTATATTTAATAATATAACGCACTCTTATTTATACATCAAATATTTTGGGCATCAGTCTATTGGTTTACTGCATGACCTGCAGGTGCTTCAATTTTTTGATGTTCGACTTCAATTTGAAACTTGAGAGGGATCAATGGCATATTGACTCTCAATTTTTCATTGAAATGCTTAAGTAACTTGTTTGTACAAGATAATACATGGTAGTGATGTGGCTCATAATCATCTGATCTAGGATCAGATGAATCCCCTTCGTTATAGTTATTTAAACTTTCTTCAAAGGTACTGTCTTTATTATTTCCAGTAAGATCATATCTGTCATGTAATACTGTTATAGGAGTATTCACTACAAATTGAGGAGATTTAGGACCTTCTACTTTATTGAACCAATCAAGATTGCTGTTAACATTGTACACGAATCTATCTACATGAGTATAAGAACTTATTGTGCCTACTACTTCGAACCACTCGCGCTTAATGATAGGGAATATTGAGAATGGATGTTCTGTAAGTCCTGGAACTATCGTGCGTAGTAACGGAACATGTTGATTCTCATGACCACGAATTGTAGTATCCCAACTCTGAGTTTGCATTATAGCATCATCGTTCCATACGATAATCCAGTCACCTTTACTTAATCCAGCCAATGTATTTACATACATATTAAGTTTTTTATAACCTAATCTTCTAAATTTATACAGTGAAACATTGGGAAATTCAGGTATAATAACAGAGTTGACATAGTTAATATGTTCAACATCGTCATCATCCATACCTAATAGAACTTCTATTTGGTCAGGATTGTCTGCTAAATCGTATAAAGATTTAATTGATGTTAATAATGCTTGTTTTCTTCCGCGAGTTGGAAGCAAAATACTGAACACGGTCTGTTCAGATTTATTCTTTGTGCGTGTATTGCTCTTTGTTACGCTACTTTTTGTTTTTGCTTTAGCCATTGATACTTTCCTTAAGAATTTCTAGTGTTGCCATAATGTACAATAGTGCCAGAGGCCTGAGTATTATCAATCTTACGCCATGGGTCAATTACAACAGCACTAGACGGGAACGATAATTTCTCTACATACTTATCCCAGTAACCAATCAAATATACATTTGTTGTGTCACTTTTAAATTCTAAGTCACCGGTGTGTTCGTCATAGTAATTTACCGTACCGCCCAATTGTTCAACGTAATGTCCTACAAGCATAGAAGATGAACCATTGGTGTAATGTACTCCTGGCTTATATGACTTACCGACAATAGTAACATTCTTGCCATATTGTAAGCATTTCTTAGCCATATTTTCAGCCTGAACTTCTCTGGCTCGCATGATAGCATCAAATAGATCATAGCCCAACCCAAGGTTTTCTGCCATATACCGTAATGCAATATTATCACGAGGATGGCAAGCACCACCATCACCCATACCTGCTTTCATATAAGCAGGTCCAGTAATGCGATAGTTAGAGCGTGCAAGGGCACCAGTCACAATATCAACATTCATGTTGCCATTCTTTTCAGCAACGTCTTGAATCATGTTGACAATGCCGACTTTTGCACTAATAAATGTATTGTAAAAGATTTTAATTGCTTCGGCTTCATCCCATGTACCAACTTCGTAGCGAGGATTATTCTTCATGAATAACTTATAAAAATCAATTAATTCCTTAGCATCACCAGTCACTGAACCATCCTCAGTACCAACAATAACCATTTCAGGATTTACCATGTCATATTTAATAGTACCCATAGCAATAAGATATGGATTGTAAATAAATCTGGCATTTGTAATTACTGGTCTCAGATCCCTTCGTACAGTACCCGGCAACACTGTGCTAATCAGCACAACCAGTTGATTTTGATTTGCGTACTTGTTTACTTCGGTTAAAATGTTTTTGACTATAGTGTAATCAAAATCTTTGTTTGGCAAATGACTAGTGGGTGTTTCTCCACCATATATAGGATCATGCGGAGTAGGAGCAGCGATAAAGATAATGTCTCTATCTTCTACTGCCTCTTTGATTGTAGGTCTCATTGGAAATGAAGGACTTCTTGGTTCTACATCATAACCAACTACGTCATAACATTCTGCCATCATTTCAGCGCAATCTTGTCCTAATTTACCTACACCTATCATTGCTACTTTTTTCATTTTTACCTTCTTGTGTTATTACATAATTTGGTAGCGGAGCTGGGAATTGAACCCAGTTTTCAAGGTTATGAGCCTAGCGTAGTGCCGTTCTACTACCCCGCAACAATATTTGGTGCCCACTAAGAGATTTGAACTCCTGACCTATTCATTACTAGTGAATTGCTCTACCAACTGAGCTAAGTGGGCAACTAATTAAGCAGTGCGCTTGATTAGATGATAACCAAACTGAGTTTGAACAGGATCGCTAATCTTTCCAACAGGAGTTGCTACAGCAGCATCTTCAAATGGCTTAACCATTTGACCTGCTCCGAACAAACCTAGATTGCCGCCTTGTCTGCCGCTTGGGCATTTGCTATGTCTGGCTGCTAGTTCTTCAAAACTAACACCTTCTGCTAGACGTTGCTTGAGGTTCATTGCTTCTTCTAGCGACCCTACTAAAATATGACTTGCTCCAATTCTCATACGTTTCCTTTTAATTTGGTGGAGGATGAGAGAATCGAACTCTCACGAAGACCTTGCAAAGGTCCCAGGCTCCCATTACATCAATCCCCCGTGTTTCTATTTAATATAAGATACTGTAGCACAATTAAAAATGTAACGCAAGTCCTAACAGTGTAATATTGGTTACTACATCAGGTTCTTTTTTGTACTTTTGCTGTATAGACAAATCTAAGGTAGGTGACAACTTATAACTTAAAGCAGTAATGTTAGAAGTATAATAAGCAGTGTTCAAATAGTTTCTATGCATGCCTCTTTCAATCAAAAATTTATTAGTAAAAATTAAATTGTCAGCGATCTTCCAAGTAAACCAAAGACTATTGGATACGACTGGCGTATCTCCAAATCTTTGTGAGTGAACGCCTACTCCAACCTCGTCACTTAGTTTTACTTTACTATTGTGTACAAGTCTGACCCCAACTCCAAGTTCGGTAGTAGCAGAGTATGTATCGTGCTTAAGATTATCATACTCGCTTCTTACGCCACCTTGAAGGTAAAAAGCATCGGCTAAANTGTAGTCTAACTTTACCCCAAGGTCTGCGTTAGTGTGTACTCTTGTACCATCAAACTTTTTATACAAGAAATCCCCTATATAGTGTTCTTGCCACTTACTTTCTACCCCATCGTACTGGAAAGTACTGTTAAGCACCGTACCCGAACCCTGCACAAATGATCCGTTGACAGATATTTGTGCAGATTCTTTAGCCAGGGCTGTTGTGGAAAAAACTAGTAGGCTTACTAGTAGTAACGGTAATTTCATTTTGTATTTATGTTAATGCATTCTCTCTAGCGGTGGTAACTATAGTGCATGCATCAGGTTTGTAACCCCTCACTACACCTTTCCACTCCTCGACCTAGAGAGACTTTCGTGTTGCTAACGCTAGTATGGCTTGACTAGAACCGTCCCATGGTGATCAAACCATTTCTCGTCGTGTGGGCACACTAGCCGCTGACTAGGCGGCACGTTCATACATAATCGTTTGGTTCGCTCTGAGACTCGGCGATGAAACTTGACGCGCATTCATCTCACCGCCGATCCCTCCGAGACCCTATAGCACTGCAATGCTACACCACAAGGTCGCTCGCTGTCTGACACGAACCGGAGTTTATCACATCACGGCTCTATGTTTCGTCCGATTTTCACGGACTCATCAGAGACATAATTGTGACCATTATCGTGATCGTCACCGTCGTGGGGATTTCACCCAAAAGCAATCAGGCTCATGACCTGCTGCCTATCCGTTTTTTGTATGCGTATTGGTTGACATACGGGACGGGCCTTCCCCTCTATCGGCTCTGAATCAACTAGTGATCCAGTTTAGCGCGAATTCTGCAAAATACTTGCGGTCTTTTTTCTGATGGTTATCCGCACGACCAGGATTCGAACCTGTCTTCCCTTACTATCTTCGGGGCGTGCTACCATTACACTAAGTGTCTACCATCTAGCATACTTATTTAAGCAGGTTATTGCCATTCCTGCTGTTGTTTTTAACGATATGCAACAATTATCGTTCGCGCAAAACGAATTGAGAGTACTGCCATTCCCGTTTAAAGATTTAATATCTTCTGTCACGCGCCTGCTACCACAGCATGGTTAATGACAGAGAGGATCACCCACGGCAGTCTGGTAGTTGGTTAAACTCCTCGCTTTCGGACTCTCAAACCTTATTAACTTTTCAAACTATGAATGTAGTTTACACACTCTCCAATCAAAAGTCAATACAATCTTTTCCCAATTTTGCAATTCTTGCCTTTCGCGCAAAGAATCACTAATTGATATACATCATACAAGAGTCGAAAGGTAAATGCAAGAACTAAATTTCCATACAAATCAAAGACTTATGAGTTTAGTTTTTGCTTTAAGTATTTTCGTAGCCTACGGTATCTATCCATAACCCTCATTCTATGAGCATGGGCTTGAAACATCAAGCCCATCACCTGACTGGTATAAATGCTTACATAAAGCATTTTATTTACCCTTAGCAGTCTCTGTCAAGCCCTTAGAGACATTGACACCAAAACTATAAAGACTCTTAACAAAATCACCTTGTGCTTCTGCTAGGTGAGATAGTTCGCGGCTAAGTGTAGCGTGAGGAATAGAATCAGCAAACGACTTGAAAGTTTTCACTCCCTGATCAACCATAAACTCAAATGTAAACATGGGTTACTCCTTTTTGTAACAGTATATATTATTGCAGTGCAACATATATATGCTATTATATTGCGTTGCAAAAATTTTGCAACTTAGAGTAACCCATATCTATCAGCCCGGAGGTGCTACTTTACCAACAGCATTGATTACAGCGGCAATCTTTGCGACTGCTTGTAATTCAGTTACAGTCATACCTTCTTTCTTTAAAAGATCGTAGTGTGACTTTACACAGAAATTGCACTTACCTACAATGCTAGCGCAAAGAGCGTACATTTCAAACTTCTTCTTTGAAACGCCACCGTGTGTAGCATATGCAGTCATACGCAAGCCTGCAGGCAAGCCCTTTAGTTGAGGATCTTCAGTCATTTCAACAAACGGGTAATAAACATTGTTCATGCCCATTAGTGATGCAGCAGTCTTTGCTGCATCACATTCTGCCGAATTGGCTGTTAAGATACTGTTGCTTTGAATCAAATATGCTAAAGGTCCATTGTTTGCACTTAGCGCGGCTGCTAGAGCGCAAGCATGGGCATCTACCTCATCTAACCCACTGCGATTAATCACAGCGTCCAAATTCAATCTAATATCCTTAGAATGATCTGGGATGCTGTTCTTAATTGTGTCTACCCAACTCATTACAGAGTTGCTCCACCAATAGCGCGATTGCATGGGCAAAGTTCACCAGTCTGAAGTGCGTCTAGTACACGCAGAGCCTCATCTGGATTACGACCAACATCTAAGTTGTTAACAGTAACATGCTGAACTACATTACTAGGATCAACAATAAATGTTGCGCGAAGTGCTGCACCTGCAGGTTCAAAGAAGATTCCCAATTGATTTGCTAGCGACAATTCTCCGCGAGCCGTATCAGCAAACGACCAAGAATTGGTCTTCTTTAGGTCTTCATGTGCGTTGCGCCAAGCCAACTTACAAAACTCGTTGTCTGTTGACCCGATTAGCAACACCGCATCACGGTCTTCAAAGTCTTTTACCAACTTATCATATGCAACAATTTCTGTTGGACATACAAAAGTAAAGTCTTTTGGATAGTAAACAATTACCTTCCACTTACCAGAGAAACTCTGATCTGTAACTGTTACAAACGCATCATCAGGAGTTAATACACCTGGCTTAACACCTGTTACTGCAAACGCTTCAATCTTATCACCTACGGTCTTCATACTTTCTCCTTGTTCTAGTGTGAATTTATTTAATTATAACTAAGTGCCGCAAAATCTTTAGTGGGTAAACTGCTCAAATACTACCCAAACAAAAATAAGAATGGGCAGGTAAACATAAAATATTCGCTTGAATCGAATGGGCTTATGTTGCTTAATAGGTATACGCTTCATTCGGGCTTTTTTGGTTTGTAGTGGGGATTCTTGAGTTTTTTGTTTTCTTCTTGCTGCTGTTTAGTCAATCGCTTTGCTGCGATTTCTTTTGCAAACTTTAAGCCAGAACCTTTCTTTTTTAAATCAATACTCATCTTCTTCAATCTCCTGTACTATCCAGCCTAATTTTAACAAGTCTTGTCTAATCTCATCGGTGACTACACCCTCAGACATATAACCCATAGTACCGTCTTCATCACCATTACCTAAGCCACCACCTATGCCAGAACAGTACCAATCAATATAGTCACCTTTTTCTTGCATGTCAGCAATGATGCCACCTGCATGCCGCCAACTACAACTCCAGGTTTCTTCTTTAAGAATAGGCCATATGTCATTTTTAGTGAATTGATTGTTGCACATAGCAGCGTAAAGATTTTGTGCATATCCATCGGATTTTCTGACCTTTTCAAGAATCCATTCAGTACTACGCAAGTCGTACTCCATGTTGTTCTTTTTCCAATCAGGATCTTTCATATTTTTTTCATCTTGTTCTTTAGCAGACTTATATAGGTTCAAATAGTCTTCGCTAGGTTCTTTACCCTCGCTTTTGCATCTTTCCAAATAACCATTTAATTGGAAAGTATTGCGATCAGGGCTTTTTGATACTTCAGTCATTTACTAATGATAGCAAATATTAATTTGCAACAGAATAGTATTTGGGCTAAGATTCCCAACATGTACAATTACATTCAACCACTTTGGCTATAGCCTGAGTTGGAGTATAGACGGCAGGTGAAAGCGTACTAGAAGTATATGCTGTATTCAATAAAATAGGTACCGTATTTGCTGCCGGCAATCCATTTACTATAGGCAGTGGTGTGGTTGTTCCAACTATGACTAAGTTCTTTGGAGCAGTATTACTGAAAGACGCAATTGGCACAGGTGGAACTGGCTGATTAGCATTAGTAGGTGTACTAAGCATTAAGTTTGCTAGTTGCGTGTTTGTGGGTGTGTTTGGAATATTGTTTGTTAATGGAATACCAACTAGTTGCAATCTAGTTTGATTTCTAGATTGTCTCATTGAGCCTATCACGCTTTGTCCACCAACCGAATTCATATCAGAAATATTTTCTAATGTCTGTGCAGACATATTGGGCTGTGTTTCGGCAGAAAGCATTGGGATAGAATCGCCGAATGTATAAAGTGATGTTGGGTATGGATTCAATTTAGTGTCGTAAGGAATCGGTACCGGTGGCACCGCAATATATCTGGCTCGCTGTTCTTGCTGTAGAGCAGTACCAGTAAGATTGTAATTTGTGTTTAACGCAGTTGCTGCATTGATATTATTTGTACTAGCAGTTGCAATATAAGCAATTTCTGTGTTGGCTTGTGTAATATAGTCTTGAACAATACTATCCATGGTTGGCCAACCTGCTGTACCATATGCATTATTAGTACCACCAGTAGCCGGAGTTCCGTCAGCATTTACCGATAAGATACCAGTCGGCGGTGCTTGAATATGTACAACAACTGGGCTAGGATCACTTGCTTGAGTTCCAGGATTAGTAATTGTAAATCCTGTTACTTTACCGTATGTTGAAATATTAGTAGGATCAGTTCCTATAACGACTGTTGCCGTAGCGGCAAATCCACCTGATCCTGTTATAGTGACAGTTGGTGCAGGTGCTGTACCTCGGCTATATCCTCCGCCAGTGTTAGTAATTGTAAACCCAGTAAGAGAATAATTACCACCTGCAAGAGTTATAGTTGCTGTTGCTGTTGCTTGCGCCCAAGTAACTGCTAGATATAATTGTTGATAAATCGTTGATAATTTTGTAGTCTGTAATTGTTGTATACCAGTCTTAACTTGTTGTAGTGGATATGGTAACCCAGACATACATCCAAAGAAATTAGACATAGTATAAGTTCCATTTGGTCCACCACCTAACGCTATGTTAGCCAGTGCTGAATTCGCCAATTCAGTATTAGTAGGAACGTCTGTGCCATTAATAAGAGGTAAGTTAGCAGTTGTTTCAGTAGAATAAACTGTTTGAGCAAATCTAGGTAAATCAACTTTATTGATATTATTTACCTGTTGCATCGTAGCCGCAAATGCACCTGCCAACACTGCTTGATTGTCTGGCAGTATCCCTTGTAAGTGAGATCCATATCCTCTAGCAGGTGGTTGAAAATTAAGTGCGTTTGACATATTAAGCCTTATTAATAAACCTATTAGTAGTTACTGATCCGCCACCCGCTGCACCACTCGTCACGCCGGCTGTAACAGCAGCAGACTGAGGAGAATAAGGAGCAGATACCGGTTTAGCAATAGTTGGCATAGCAGGTGGAGTTACCGGTGCAACTTTGGCTGCTACTGACGGCGCGGTAAGTTGTGAGTTTACTTGACCTGCTGAGAATAAAGGATAATATGTTTTACTGTTTGTAGGACCAGGTGTAGTATTATAACTAGGTACAGTCATTGAAGTGTGTGATAATGGAAACAACTTCTGCACATTTAATAAATCTGCTAATGATGTTAGACCTTTAGTTTTGCAAGATAGCGGGACTAACACTTCATCCAGCGCCGAACTGCGAACTATAGAAAATGCGCTGTATATCTGTTGCTCTTGCTGTTTAGTAGGTGTCGTGCCACCATTAGAAATGTTTTCAACATCGTCTGCGCTCAATCCAGATGATAGTAATGCTAGATTAAGATTTTTTGTTTGTGCATTATGTTGCTTGATTAGTTGCAAGACTGTTGAAGGTAAACCAAATTTATGTATTTGTGATATATTGAGTGCCTTGCCTAAGTTAATCAAATCTTGTCCGAATTCTTGCATAGAAAGAGTTACACCAGATAAGTCACCAGTAATTAAATCATTTTGATTACTAAATGTTCCTTTCTGGAAATTAGTCGAATTGGCAACAGTATTAATGTTCTTGTTTGAGTAAGTTGCAAAGTTATGGAATGTCAAGAATGAAGATGTAAAATCTTTATAAGAAGGAGTAGATGCTACGCAAGCAGCAATTCCGGTACCGGCTCCTGCACCGCTAGCCGTAAAAGTGCCACCTAAGATTGGTGTGCCAGTATATCCAATCGCGCCCCAATCTGTAGTACCTAAAAACGATATACTATAAGTAGTCCTTACAACAAAAGATCCTGCACTAACTACAGTTGCACTATTCCAGTTGAATTCATTCCAAGCCTGTAATGCTAACAGTCTAACGTAGCCCCACTGAGTTACACTGTCATTTGGATTACTGGTAGAATAAGGTAACCAAGTAGCACTTTGACCTTGACCAGTATCTCCCGCTATAGGATAGCCTGAAGTCGCTTGACCACTCCAAACACCTGAAGGATCGTCTATTGTATAAGTGGGCGGCACTGAATTACCTAGTGCAGGAATAGTATTTGCACCAATAGAGATTAGATTGTTATAAGTTGCATCAGAAACTTGCGTGCCAAGATTTTGATATGCTGAATTGATTGCATTAGTCAACCAATTAAGACAAGTATCGGTTACTATACTGCCAGGAGTATAATTTGCGTTGTCAGTACTACTGCCCATTAATTCTGTTGCTGTAGGATTTATTGCAAAACCCTGACCTTGCAGTAATGAACTTACTACATTAACCCCTAATGGGCTTTGGTTACCAGTAGTACTCATGGTACGAAAACGTCCTCGCTGCCTTCTTGAATTTTATGCCCACAATCATTAGGTGAGCCAATTCTTAATACAGGTAGTCCTTCTGCAAATACAGTTGGACTACCTTCTGTAGTCTTAGCAACATGATGCTTATGACTACCATGATGTGAGGCAATTTGACTGGGGCCGTGCAGACCTACAGGAGTACCATTGCAAAACACAGTATTTGCACCTTGCTGAATTGCTCCTCCTGCATCATTCTTATCATTTAGTCTGCTTAGTCCTGGCATCTATTATCCTAGTATTACTTTCTTATCAGGTACTTTAAGACCCGTAGTAGCCTCGATATACTTGGCTTTAACTGACTCATCAGTTTCACCAATTATTGAGATACTATTATTATTTAGTCTGTAATTTGAGTGCATTTTGCCAGTAAAAAGTGAAGGCATTAGACCAACTCCGCCTTGTGATGGCATGACAGAAACTGGATCTGCTACTATAATGTTGTCATTGTTTACCGTAACTACTTTAGCGATCATTTCTATACCACCGATCACTACAAAAGTGTAAATTCCGTCGGCTTGTAAATCTTGTAAGTTCATATATTATCCTTGATTATCAAAATGCGCTTTTAATTGATCAAATCCACCAATTAATTTTCCATCTAAAAATACTTGCGGTACGGTTCGTGCGTTAGGTACAGACTCTAGCAATTGCTGCTTAGACCATCCTCCACCAACCTTACGCTCTTCGTATTGAATACCTTTTTGTGTTAGTAATGCCTTTGCTCGGTCGCAATAAGGGCACATATCCTTGCTCCAGATAACTGCTGTAGTCATGATTTCTCCTTGTTTTATATTTAGAGTTCAGGTAGTTCGTCGTAATTTAATACTTCACTCATTGCACCAATTACATAATTAGTACTTTCTGACTCTTGTAATGCTGTTTGTTTGTTGGCAGTATTTGTATGTTTGTTGAACCACGGAATTGGTGTGGTCTTGGGTGCAGGATTAAGGTACTTAATACCAATTTCTTTTAGTGCGCCTGCTGCCGTAAAGTCAACAAAGTCTTTTAAGATGTTTGCATTAAGACCAATTACCGAACCCTTTCTAAACAAATAATCTGCCCATTCTTTTTCTTCTCTGATTACATCCATGTATAGTTGATAAACTTCTTGTTCACATTCTTGCTTTGCTTGAGCAAAGCGGGTGTCTTCTTTGACAACTTGATTAATAAGGTAAGCAGTCCAGCCTTTATGTAGAAGTTCATCTTGGAGAATTAAACTGATAATGTTTCCATTACCAATAAAGATTCTGTTCTCAACCATTGCTAAGCTTGTAGCAAAACTTACCATAAAGCGGAATGCTTCCAAAGCGTAACTAGCGTGTAGAGCCATATAAATTGCTTTAATATGCTGGTGCTCTTTTACTGGCACTTCTAATTCAACTTCACAATTTACTTTGTGCAGGTGATCATAATACTTACCAACACTGCTTGCCATATCTACAATTTCTTTTGTGTCATGAATAGTATTGAATACTTCTTTTGGCACATTATAAACATTACGAATAATATGACTGTAGCTACGACTGTGGATGTTTGTTTCGAAAAATGACCAATTATAAATGAGTGCTTCTAATTCAGGCAGTGATACAACTGGCGTAAACACTTGGCTAGGTGCTCTGCCCTGCAAACTATCTAGCGCAGTTTGACGCAACAAGTTGCTAGTAAAGATATGTTTTACCGCATCACTTGCATCCTTAAAATCGTTAGCGTCTTTGCTCAAACTAATTTCTTCGGGTACCCAAAAGAAACCTCTAGCAGTTGCTTCAAAGTCTGCAATCTTACGATATTTAGTCTCCTCAAATCTCTGTATTGTGACTGGACCTGCAGGATCTAAGAACATCTTACGATTAAGATAATCAGTTGGTTTGCTTAAATCATATTGTTGTTTTGACATTT
>JGI26470J50227_1000174_pt1 | contig 29631 bp, 23 predicted proteins | sample FreactTroBogLake_FD_50227 | JGI IMG/M metagenome (IMG submission 50227)
GCCTCGAGGGTCACCTCGGCGCCGGGCACCAGGCGGGGCGCCACCGCCGCCAGCAAGCGTTCCAGCTGTCGGGGTTCCAACAAGGACGGGGTTCCGCCGCCCAGGTAGGCCGTCGCCCACCGAGCCTGGGAAAAGGGGACCCGGTCCAACTGGGCCACGACCCGGTCGAGCCACGGCCCAGAAAGCGCGCTTCCCTCCTCGCTGGAGAAGGCACACCAGTCGCATTTGCACCGGCAGAACGGAACGTGGATGTACAGCCCCAGGTCGGGCCCGGTCACAGGCCGCCAAACTCCTGGGGAGGCCAGTACTTGAGCAAGGCCGTCGCCTGGATCGCCGACTGTTTCACCGGCCCCCAGGTTCGAGAGTCGCCGCCAACGCTCCGGTGGTCGGCCAACAGGAAGTACTCGTCGGGGCCGAGGACGCGTTCGGTCAGGGTCTGCCCGTAGGGGAAGGTCGTCCTCCACCCGGAGGGAAGTCCTTCGTCGATCAGGCTGTAGGGTTTCTTCGACAATTCGTACTCGCTGAGGAAGTACGCTTCCCCCTTGGGTTTGACCGACGCCGTAAAATTGTCGATCCGGACCGTGTCTCCGGGCAGGCCGATCACCCGACGGAACGTGTAGGTACCGTCCCAGGAGGCCCGGGTCGCGGCGTCGAGCGAGACGAAGTTGAACGTGAAGAACCGCACCAGGTCGTCGGCCACGGAGGTCCAGGGGGCGGTTTCCTGGTGGTAGGGCGGGACGACCAACACCAGTTCGCCGCGTTCAGGGGACCGCCATCCGGGGAGACCGAAGGGGAGGAACGGGAGGTGGGCCTGCCCCAGGGGCAAGGGCGAGACCAACACCGAAGTCCCGGGCTGGAGGGTCGGCTGCATGGTTTTGGAATCGTAGCGAACGGTCTTCAGGAATGACGCGGTCAGGACGAGGTAACCCAGGTACACCAAAAACAGGAGCAGGATGGCCCCGAGGAACTGTTCCCGGCGCTTCTTCTGAACCGTATACGACTGGTACCGGGAAAACCCGCCCTTGGCCATCAGAGTCCTCCGGCCCGACCCAGGGGCCAATACCGGAACGAGGCTTCACCGAGGATCTTGTCCAGGGGCACGGGACCGAACCACCGCCCGTCCTTGGAGTTGTCCCTGTTGTCGCCGAGGGGGAGGATCGAGCCGTCGGGGACCCAGGTTCCGGTTTCATACCGGAAGTACGCCGACGCCCAATCCGCCCTCTGGGGGTAGAACGCCAACTTCGCCTTGTTCTCCTGGTGGAGTTCTTCCCACGAATCCTGGAAACGGTATTGGGACTCCAGGGCCATCAGGGTCTCGATGGCCTTGGCGTCGGTCGGTTCGGGAGACAGGCCCATTTCCTGAGCAGCCAACGCCTTGGTGGCCGCCGGGAGGATGGAATAGTACTGCGGAGGAACCCCGGAACTCATCCGGTGCTGCTCGTAGGAAAGCCCCTGCTGCGTCTTGAGGGCCTCCTCCTGCACCCAAACGTCGGTGCCGGGAAGCTGGAACTCGGGTTCGCCGTTGCGCCAGCGGACCACATCGCCCGAATAGCCGACCCCTCGTTTGATGAGGAAATGGGCCTTGGGGGTTCCATCGGGGTTCCTGTCGATATCCACCAGGGAAAGGGTCATCATGTAGAGCAACCGCTGGGCGATGTCGAACACGGGTCCTTGGCTCAGGTAGGCCGGATTTTCAAAGATGATGATGTCGCCGCGCTGGGGGGTGACCAGCCCCGGGAGCTTGAACAACCCGGGAAGCAGTTCGGGACCGTAGGCAAACTTATTCACAAAAATGCGGTCGTGGACGAGAAGGGTTTTTTCCATGGAAGGAGAAGGAATCTCGTAGGCCTGGAAGAAATACTGGTTCACCAACAGAACGACGCAGGCCGACCACACGAAGGCCTCGACCCAGTCCAGGATCACGTTCTTCTGCTTCTGTTTCTGTTTTCGGACCCACCGGCGGCGGGCCCGCCAAGTCAGGACGGCTTCGGTGCCGGAAACCAAGTTGCTCAAAAATTTGTCCAAAGGATTCACCCTCGAGGCACCCTAGCACGCATTTGCTTTCATTGACAAGACAAATTCCCGTCCCTATAATGGGCAACCATGAGCTCCGATACCCCCCCCCAAGAATCCGTCGAGGACATCCAAGTCCGCCTCAAGCCGTTCCTCGGTGTGGAGCCAAAACACTACCTAGCTTTGATTTACACCCTCATCGTCCTGGCCGTCCTGTTTGCCCTGCTGGTGTGGCCCGGCCTCTCCCGCCCCGGGACGAAGGTTACCGTCACCTCTACGCCCCCCGGTGCCGCGGTCACCTGGCACGGAAAACTCTGGGGCACCACTCCTTTGACGGTGTTTCTCCCCGAGGGCAAAGCGGTTCTTCAGGTCTCCAAACCAGGGTTTCTCCCCTCCCAAAAAGATTATCTGAGCGGCAACAACCTATTCTTCAGCCTCTTGGCCCCCCGCACCGATGCGGTGGACGTCAAATTGGAAGCCGCTTCGGCGGACAGCGTGGCCAACCGGTACCGGACGGAAATCGGAAGATGGGCCCTCGCGGTTCCGTTCACCAGTGATTACCGGTTCCCTCCTCTCTATACGCGGTTTGTCGAAGACGCCCAAGCTTCGGGTTGGGAAGCCGACAAGACCAAGGCCTTCCTCCTCGGGATGCGTTCCTCGGTCGCCGATCCCCAAATGTACCTCGACTACGGCTGCGCCTTGGGCCTCTGGGCCGTCCACGACGCGGTTCCGGCCGGACTGGAAACCCAGTTCAAACTCTGGAAGCCGCTGGTTTCCGACGACAACGGACGCTTGGCGCTTTGGTTGCTGGCCAACCAGAGCAAGCCCATCCGGGACAGGGAAACCGCCGAACCCAGCGACTGGCTCCAGGCGAGGATCGCCGAGTTCCAAGCGAGCCTGAAGGCGGGCTCTCCGCTTTCGGCCGGTTCGGCGCCGGGGAGTCTGAAGACCTCGGCCGGTTCCTTCCGGGGCGTGGCCCCGGCCTCCTTCCTCTGGGGTTCGGTCGGGACCACGTTCTCCCTTCCCTCCGAGGTGCCCTTCGGTCTCCCCGTTCCGGTTTCTACGGGAGCCTTCTGGATCGCCGACGCCGAGGTGACCCAGGCGCAGTTTGCCGCCTTCGTCGCGGCCAATCCCAGCTGGGCCCCCACGGGCAAAGACGCTCTGGTCGCCGCAGGCCTGGCCGACGAGGGCTATCTGGCCGGATGGATCGATGGAAAGCCCCAGACCCCCACCGAACCCGTGGCCTCGGTGTCCTGGTACGCGGCCCAGGCCTACGTCGATTGGGTCAACGCCTCGGTTTCCTTCCCTGGCGGCAAAAAGGCAGTCCTCCCCGACGACTTTCAGTGGGAAGCCGCCGCCCGGGATCCTGCGGGAGCCTCACTGCTCAACCAGGGTGTGTGGGAATGGACGGCGTCGTCCTGGTACCCGGGCCAAAGCCTGGTCTGGACGGGCACCGTTCCCCGGGACAAAGCGGCGTACGCCCGGAGCCTGAAAGGCGGCGTTCAGAATTCCAAGGGGAGCGTCAGGCCTGGGGACAGGGCCGGATGGCCCGCCGCCGGAACCACCCCGGGTCTCGGATTCCGGTTGGCCCTCGTCTCGCCATGAGCGGCACCAAGCTCCTGGCGGACAACCGCCGGGCGCGGTTCGAGTATTTCGTCAGCGACAGTTTCGAGCTCGGCATGGTGCTGGTCGGCACGGAAGTCAAGTCGATGAAGTCGGCCCAATTCTCCTTCAACGACGCCTGGGTGGAACTCGACGGCCAGGGGGAACTGTGGATCCGCAACCTCCACGTCAACCCGTACAAGATGGCAGGTCTGGCGAACCACGATCCGGACCGGAAAAAGAAACTTCTGGCCCACAAGGCCGAAATCAAGAAACTCCGCCGCCAGATCGAAGAAAAAGGGTTTACCCTCATCCCCCTGGATTTCCGCCTGAAAGAAGGCAGGATCAAAGTGACCGTGGGTCTGTGCAAGGGCAAGAAGCAGTACGACAAACGAGACTCCATCAAAGAAAAAGACCAGAAACGTGATCTGGACCGCGAGCTGAGGCGATCGTGAGCCTCTACGCTGTGCTGGGGGTCACAAGCGAAGCCAGCTCTGCCGAGATCAAAGCCGCGTTCCGGCGCCGGATCAAAGAACACCACCCCGACCTCCAGGCGGCCCGTCCCGCTCCCGAGACCCCGGCCAAGATCACCGTCCACCAGCTCATCGAAGCCTACGAGATCCTGTCGAACGCGGCCTCCCGGGAGGAGTACGACAGGGCGAGGAAGACGGCTCCCCGGGAATCGGAGTTCAACTACCGCGAATGGCTGAAGGCCCGGCCCGATGCCCTGTCCAAGGCCAAGCTCATCTTCTACGACGTGCTCAGGGACCGGAGCGCCGAGGCCGTGGAGCTCTACGCCGAGTTCACCCGCCAACGGACCCACGACCTCGAGAAGCTTCTCGGCCGGGAGGACTTCATGGATTGTTCCTTCATGTTGGCGCTCGAGTACGAGAACCAAGGGGACGACCTCCAGGCCGCGGCGCTGTACCGTCGGATCGCCCAGCTGGAGGGCGAGAAGGCCTTTTTCCGCCACTTCTTCGCCGAGGTGGAGGAACGGCTGCTCAACCTCCTGGTGATCCGCAAGCCTCCCTTTGAGCCGCCGGAACTCGTGCGGCTTTTGGAGGAGTTGCAGGGACTTCCGTTCAAGGCTCCGGCCAAGGCCGCCTTTTTGATCCGTCAGGCGGAGGTGTTCTGGGCCGCCGGCCAGCGGTTGTCGGCTCGCCAGAGCCTGTCCAGGGCCAAGTCGCTGACCCCCCGGGACAAGAACGTGGCCCGCCTGGAAAGGGCCTGGAGCCTTCGGTGATCCTGTGCGCGGGACACGCCGCCTACGACATCCATTTCAGTCTGGATGAGTTCCCCCGGGAAAACCGAAAGTACCTTGTGGACGAAGTGGTCGAGTCCTCGGGAGGCCCCGCAGCGAACGCGGCCAGCCTTCTGGCCCGGTGGGGTGCCTGCGTGGCCTTGGTGGCGCCGCTGGGCGAGGATCCCTACGGTCGGGCCATCCTGCGCGACCTCGAGGCCGACGGCGTGGTCACCGCGCTTCTGGCCATGGATTCCCGGTACCCCACCCCGTTCTCCGTCATCGTCACCCCTCCTGCCGGGTCCAGGACCATCCTGACCAGGCGGCCTTCCCGCCCACCGGTCGTCCTGGATTTCGAGAGGCTTGACCGGTGGGTGCCGCAAGTCGATGGTCTGCTCTTCGACGGTCACGAACCGGAAGCCGCTCTGGCGCTGATGGAACGCTATCCCCAGGCCTGGAGCCTGCTCGACGCGGGAACGCTGAGGAGCGGAACCGAGGTTCTCGCCGGGCGAGTCGACTACCTCTTGGCCTCGGAGAATTTCACCTCGGCACTGGTTCAAAGGGCCCAACCCTCCCTGGTCTGGGACGCTTCCCGTCCTGAAGACCAGGAAGCGGGCTTGCGGGCGCTCCGGAGCCTTTCCCCCCGTTGGGTCGGCGTGACGCTCGGCGACCAGGGCTGCCGGTGGTTTGACCCTCAGCGTCGGGTGTACGGCTCGATGCCCGCCCTCGAGGTCGAGGCCGTCGATACGACGGGGGCCGGCGATCTGTTTCACGGCGCCTTCGCGTTCGCGCTTTCTCGGGGTGACCATCCCGACCAAGCCTTGTCCTTGGCCACCGTCGCCGCCGGGCTGTCGGTCTTGAAACCAGGGGGTCGGGGGTCGATCCCTTCCCTGGTCGAGGTCGAAGCGGCACGGTCCGCCCGCCCTTGCCTTCCCACCCTTTCCGTGGTAGTTTAGCCCCACGGGGGTGTCCTGGTTTCGACGGGTGGATGTCGGGGTGCGGACCGCAGGTGGAGCGCTCATCTCCTAAATCTGAGCAAAAAATATCTGCCAAGAATACCGTTGCCTTCAACAGCAACACTCTTGCCCTGGCCGCTTAATTGTAGCCAAAGGATGGGGATTCCCACTGCACCGAGGGAGCCTCATTCTTAACAATCAGTGCTTGACCCTGCCGGCGTTCAGGACGGCTTGGTGACACTCTTCTGAACCGCTGCGACGACGGTAGGCCGGACCGCCCAAGCGTCGCCTAAGAATAAAGTGCCCGGATAAACCTGTAGAAGTTCGTATGTCGCCCATTCGGACGGGGGTTCGATTCCCCTCACCTCCATTAATAACCCCTTGTCTTGCAAGGGGTTATTTTTTTCCAGTGAAATCCAAACCTGGCGGGACGCCGATCTATCGAAAATCATGGCTTTTCGGGGCGGCCTCAGCGGGGGCCAGCAGTCCCTCCGGAACCCAGAAGCTGTCGGCGATCAGGTGGGTGACTCCGTCTTCCACCTGGATTTTTCCCTCGACGCCCAAGAACGTCGAAGTCAAGATGACTTTTCGGAACCGGTCCCAGACCTTTTTCCACACCACGATGTTGACCATTCCCGTTTCGTCCTCCATGGTCAAAAACAGAACCCCTTTGGCGTTTCCGGGCATCTGGCGACAGATCACCAGACCGGCGTACCGGATGCTCCGGGGCTGCTGCAGAGCGTTGACCACCGCGGCGGCTTGGAAGCGTTGTTCCCTGAGCGCGGAACGAAATTGTTCAAGAAGGTGGGCGCTGGCGCTCAGCCCCGACGACGCGTAGTCCCAGCCGATGGCCTGGGCCGCTGTGGGTTCGAGGAAGCTCCGTTCTGTCGTCGGGTCGAAGGCCAGCGGGTCGTCCACCTCCTGGTCAAGAATGGCCCACAGCGCGTCCCGGCGGTGGATTCCAAACCCAGAAAGAGCCCCGCTGACGGCGAGCTTCTCCCATGTCTCGGTCGACACCATGGCCTGTTCCTTCCAGGCGGCCAAGGTTGACCCCGGGTTTGTGGTTCGGATTCTCAGCACCCGCTCGGCCTCGGAGTGGACCAGACCGTGGATGTAACGAAGGCCCATGCGGACGGAGAATTGGTTCCGCCCTTGCCTTGGTTCGAGGGTGCAGTCCCAATCACTATTCAAGAGGCTGAACGGCAAGACAGCGACACCATGCCTCTTCGCGTCGCCGATGATGGTCGCGGGAGCGTAGAAACCCATGGGCCAGGCGTTGAGCAAGGCGCAGGCAAACACATCGGGGTAGTGGCACTTCATCCAGGCGGTGGCATAGGCGATCAAGGCAAAGCTGGCGGCGTGGCTTTCAGGAAAACCGTACTCCCCGAAGCCACGGATTTGTTGGAACACCCTCTCGGCAAATTCCGGGTCGATGCCCTTGGCCACCATCCTTCCGACCAGGATTTGGTGGTGCTCATCGATTCGGCCTGAGGATTTCCAGGCGGCCATGTCGCGTCTGAGCTGGTCGGCCTCGCCCGGGGTGTAGTCGGCGGCCACCATGGCGAGCTTCATGACCTGCTCCTGGAACAAGGGGATGCCTAGGGTCTTCGCCAGCACGGGCTCGAGGGACTTGTGCGGAAAGGTGACCTCCTCGACTCCCTGTCGCCGGCGGAGGTAGGGGTGGACCATGCCGCCCGTGATCGGCCCAGGACGGACGAGGCTGACCTCGATGACCAGATCGTAGTACGTGCGGGGTTTGAGCCGGGGGAGCATCGACATCTGGGCACGACTCTCGATCTGGAATACCCCGACGGTGTCGGCGCGGCAGACCATGTCGAAGGTCGGTCGGTCCGCCGCCGGGATCGTGGCCATGGAGAGGCTTCGCCGATAGTGGGTCTTGAGAAGGCGGAAGGCGTAATCCAGGTGGGTCAAGGCGCCGAGTCCCAAAAGATCGACCTTGAACAGGTTCATGGTCTCGACGTCGGCCTTGTCCCACTGGATGACGGTGCGGTCGGCCATGGTCGCGTTCTCCACGGGGACGATCCGCGACAGAGCCTCACTCCCCAACAGGAACCCACCGGGGTGAATTCCCAGGTGTCGGGGAAATCCCCTCAGTTGGTTCGCCAAGGCGATGAGCTTCTGGTTCACCGCCAGGCCCTGGTCGAGGCCGGAGTCGCCGACGGCCCCCTCGAGGCCTTCTTCATGGTGTGACAGCAGCCTGGCGCTCCGGTCCAGGTCGACCTCGCGGATGTCGAGCACTTTTCCCACTTCCCTGAGGGCCGACCGGCTTCGGTAACGGATGACATTGGCCACCATGGCGGCCCGGTGTCGACCGTAGCGTTGGTACATGTGTTGGATCACTTCCTCACGGCGGTGGTGCTCGATGTCGAGGTCGATGTCCGGAGGCTCGGCCCGCTCCATGGACAGGAACCGCTCAAAGAGCAGGTTCATTCGGACCGGGTCGATGGCCGTGATCCCAAGGCAGAAGCAGAGGGCCGAGTTCGCCGCCGAGCCTCGACCTTGGCAGAGGATGCCCTGGCCTTTGCAGTATTCCACGATCTCCCACATGGTCAAGAAATACCCGGAATACCGGAGCGCTTCGACGATGCCCAACTCCTTGTCGAGCTGATTCTGAACGTCGTCGGGAACTCGTCCCGCGTAGCGCTTGAGAGCGCCCTCCCCGGCCAGCTTCCTCACCCAGGACGCGGTGGTGAAACCCTGGGGGACCCCTTCCTCAGGGTAACGGTATTCGATCTCGGCCAGGGAGAACTGGCACTGGGCGGCGATTTCGAGGGTGCGGTCGACCCAGTCGGGATGGTCGGCGTAGAGGGCCCGGAATTCCTGAGCCCCCATCAAGGCGTGCTCGGCGTTGGGCCGCAGCCTCGTGCCGGCGTCGGCCAGCCTCACCTTATGGCGGATGCAGGTGACCACATCCTGCAATTCCTGGCGGCTTCGGTCGTGGTAGAGCACTTCGGTGGCGGCCACGGGAAGCAAACCGAACCTTTGGGCGGCTTCCAGGGTTTCACGCTCGGCCCAGGCGTCGTGGATCCACCGGTGTCTGTTGACCATGGCGTACGCCCGGCCAGGGAACGCGTCTGCCACGAAGGCTCCATCGGGACCGGCTTTGCCTGCCAAACCCTCGGGGCGCCAGAGCGCCACCAAGTCGGAGGCATGGTTGGCAACCTGCTCCCAGGTGACCGCAAAATCACCCTTGCCCCGGCGGTGTCCCAAGGTCAGCAAGGAGCACAGACCGGCATACCCTTCCCGGTTGGTGGCCAGCAGAACCAGGGTCGACCCGGCCCCCACTTCGATTTGTGACCCGATGAGGTAGCTCTGGCCCAGGGTCCGCGAGGCCTCAAACGCCCTGACCACCCCATAGACTCCGTTGCGGTCGGTCAGGCCCAACGACGGCAGACCCAGACGCGATGCGGTTTCCACCAGCTCGGCGGGGTGGCTGGCCCCCTCGAGGAACGAGAAGTTGGATTTACACCAAAGGGGAACGTAGGGATCGCTCATCAGTCCACCATCCCCTCGTCCCGGCTCTGGTGGGTTTCCTTGTCAAAGGACACCCAGACGACCTCCTGACGACTGGTTCCGAGAAACCAATACTCCTTGTCGACGACCCGGTCACCGGAAACCACCTGGAGCCGGCAAGAGAGCCCCATCCGGTGACCCGCACGACCGCTGGCCCAGGGACCATCCTTCCATGGGATTCGACGGACGGCCGTGGCCAATCCCGGCGGGGGAAGGACAGACTTCGGGGGGACCAGGCGCTCGAGCTCCACCCATCGGAAGGACTGGTCGGGGATGTTGCTGTCGACAAGAACCGGGTGGACGACGGCGGCGTTGCCCAACTGGGCGCGGATCAGGGCGAGGGCCTCGGCTCCCTTTTTCAGGTCCCGGGTGGGTGCGGTGGCGAAGAGCTCGCCGGAGACCGCCGGCAGCGCCACGTCGTCGAAAGCCAGCCTCAGTTCGACCACTCCTGTGGCAAAAACGACCTTGGCCAGGCGGAGAGCGATCAGCCGGATCAAGGTCTTCGGATGCGTCGTTGGTTCGGCGGGGCGCAACACCTCACTCAGGAGTGTGGCGTCCTCGAGAACAAAGACCAGCCTCAATTCGGCCAAGAGCCGAGCCTTGCCCTTCAGAAGGACCAACCCTTGGCCCAACGGCCCTTCGATCAGGGGGAGCAAAGCCTCGCGGTCGGTCACGGGCGATTCCAGCCGTTGGCTCAAGATCAGGGTCTCAGGAACCGCCGCAGGCTGGATCGGCAGTTTCGCCAACGACTCCAGGCGACGCAGATCTTCCACCATCTTGGTGCCGAAACGCCTCGCCAGCGCTTGTGCCGGGATGGCCAGAACTTCGGCCAGGGTCGTCAAACCCAGCCTTTCCAGGAGGCGTCTCTGCCGGGTCGCCAGAGGAACGATGGACAGCGGGGCCTGGGCGACCGCCCTGTCTTCGGCCTCGGCCGTCCGGACCACGGTGGAGCGCCGTCGTACCTTGGCCAGAACGTAGGTCCCCCCCCGGGTCAGCCCCACCACCACCACGGCCCGATAGCGACGCTCGATCAGCGCGGTGCGGATCAAGGCACCCCATTGGGCTTCGGTTCCATAGAGCCCGCTGAGTCCCCCCGCTGCGACCCAGAAACACGAGGGATCGAAGGAGCAAACCTCGACCCGGGGACTCCAACGATGGAGAACAGCCAGGATCTCCTCCCGGGCCGAGGCAAGATCGTCCGCCGACACCGTCACGGCTTTCAGGTCGCAAACGATCGATAGCGCCTGGCTGTATCGCATCCCGCTGTGAAGGCCCAAGGTCCGGGCGGTTCGGTTCAGCAGCAAAATCGAGCTCGTGGGTTTATCGTCTTTAACCACCGCCAAGGGACCCGGGTGACCGTCCGGGAACCGACGCAGGGCCACTTGCAACGCGAGGCTGGTGAGGCTAATACAAGCCAAACGGTCCATGGAACTGGATCCTCTGCCGGGACGGAGGCCCGGCCCTTTTGTCCTTGGTCACCACCCATTCGGTCAGCCCGTCCGAAGTCTTGGCGACGCACCCCCTCAAGGAAATTTGGGTGGCCAAAGAAGGAGCCTCTTCCTTTTTTCGAGTGAGAAAGATCACGGCCGAACCCTTCTGATCGACCAGCCTCGCCAGCCTCCCCACATCGACCTCTTCGACCTCCCGACCAGCCCAATCCACGACGACCAAACCGAAGGCCCCGGAACGCACCAGGACGTCGGCAGCCCGGAGGCCGGCCGCAGGCGTCGGTGCCAACACCACAGAGAAAGCCTCCACGTCGAGGCCCCGAAAGGCCAAGTCTGGTGGAAAGAAGAGGTGGGTGCCCGTCTCGACCCAGGCGATCTGCTCCCCGAGGGCCTGGGCCTGGGTGAGCAATCCCACCAGCGCGCTCAAGGCTCCAAAACACCCCGCTTCTGAAACCTCGACCACCCTTCCGAGCACCCGGCCCCAGTCGAAAAGGCCGCCGGTCGACTCGGATCGACTCCTCAGGAGCGAGGAGGCCACCAGGACGGACGAAGGGAAAGGCATCGGGTTCATTCGGAAAACACTAAACAGATGAGTAGCATATGTCAAGGTCGGACCGGTGGGATTTGACCAGTCCTTCGCTAAGGATTAGGCTTTCTCCAGGAGACCCTCCATGTGCATGGCCATCCATCTCCCCGCCACCGAAGTCGTTAGGCGAATTTCGCAGCTTGCTGGACAGCTGACGCTATTCAGCGAAATCGCCGACTTGAACTACCCGGACCCAGGCCGGTGGACGAACATCTTCGCGCTCCCTCAGATCCCGATCTACAGGCCCGCCGCCCAGGGTGGAGCGACGATGGCGCGGTGGCCCTTCCTTCCGCCTGAATGCAAGTCGATGGATGAGGCCAGGTTCTATTGCGATCGCACGGGAAACTGCCGCGCCGACGAAATGTTCACCAAGCCGACCTGGAAGGTCCCGGCCCGGGAACGGCGTTGCCTCATTCCCGTGCTCGGCTACTATGAGCACCAGCACCGGTACAAGCCCAGCAAGAAAGACCCGGTGAAGGTTGCCTACCGTTTTCACCGGCGCGACTCTGAGATCCTGCTCCTCGCCGGGCTCTGGCAAGAGTGGCACGGAGAGCCGACGGTGACGATTTGCACCATGCCCGCCAATTCCTTGAACGCTTGGGTTCACAATTCCAAGCCCCGGCAACCGACGGTGATCCCCTCTGATCAGGTGGAAGCTTGGATCGATGGGGGCGGTCCCGAGACCATCGAACACCTGCTCGTCCCCCGCGACGATGATGGAATGGTCGCCGAGGAGACCGAGGGCAGCACAGGGAAGCGGGTGGCCAACCCGCCGGCTCCGCCGCCAGGCGGGCCAAGTTCTCTGACAGGGGAGCTTTTCTCGTTCCGCGGAGAAGCCGGGAGGGAGCCTCCCTTCCAGTTGACATAACTTCTTTCCCAGATGAAAGTAACGGCAAAGGACTGCGGGGGCTTGAACTCGAATCGACCGTGCGCGACTTCCCCCACCTCCATTGATAACCCCTTGCAAGACAAGGGGTTATTTTTTTGACAAATCATGACAACTGTTGCCGAAAATTTGCGGGGAATCCAGACCTGGTCGGATGCGATCGATCTGGTATCATGGCTTTTTGGGGTAGCCTCAGTGGCCAGAAGTCCTTTAGGAACCAGGATGTTGTCGGCAATCAGGTGGTTGACTCCGTCTTCGAAATGGATCTTACCCAGGGGGTTGACCACCACTGTTGGAACGATTTTTTCTAGTTCGCATCGGGGACACCGACAATACCAGGGGTGGAGGTACTGCCTCCAGCGACAAAAACACCACTTGCAAAAACTGGAGGGTAGAAAAAGTTCGTTCCTGCGGTACGTAAGGCCCAAGTGGAACCGTCTGCGGAGGTAAAATAGCTATTTGACTTCGATTCTACCAAGACAAACATTCCAGCTCCATAAGTTGGCCAAAGCGACTGGCCACTGTTCATGGCGGCGCTCGTTGTGACGAATATGCTACTCCAAATTACCCCATCGCTCGACAGAGCGACCCAATTTGAGGTGTTGGCTGTTGCAATGTAATTTCCGTTTCCGAACGTCACAGAGACCCATTCCTGACTCATGGACAAACTGCTACTTACCGTCCAGTTAATCCCATCAAGCGATGAAAGCACGTACCTATTCCCAGATTGTTGACCGTTGATATCGAAGTTTGTCACCGCAACGAATTTTCCATTTCCGTAAGCCAAGCTAACGAAGTTTGGAGTCCCCGAAGTAAACGACACGCCCGCAAAGTTTCGTACTGTCCAGCTAATTCCATCGATGGAAGTAATAGCTGATCCAGAACCTGGACCTACGGCGACAAACATGCCATTTCCGAACACTAAAGTCACGTAGCCAGTACCAGAAAATGAGTGCGATATCCACGTAATTCCGTCCGCGGATGTGACGGATCTGCCGGGCGAAATGGCAACAAAAACACCGTTACCAAATGTCACACTTTGCCACGAGCCAGGAACTGAATATTGCGTCCAAAGGACTCCATCGATAGAACGGACAATTGCTCCATTCGAAACCGCAACAAAGACTCCATTTCCGTAAGCCGTTGAATTCCAGAATTGCGAACTTGGCATGGTTTCAGACGACCAGACTATGTTTTTACCAGCAGGGTTGAACGGCGTGGAAGCCATCTCTGAAGAAGGACTTGATTCGCCCGCCGAATTCGCCGACGTGATTTGGTAGTAATAGGTTGTTCCGTTGGTCAACGATGTATCAGAAAAGGAGGAGCTACTAACACTAGCGACTTGTGGCCCCCTTGTACCTGAAGATGTGGACCGGTAGATGTTGTAGACTGTAGCGTTACTAACTAATACCCAAGTCAAATCGGCATGGCCATTGCCCGACTTAATGGTGACATTGGACGGTGGTAATGGAACTGAATTCGCCGGAGAGTTGTCCTGGGTTTGGCTTGGACTGGTGCAGCCAAAAACGAATACAGCCAGTCCAAACACCAAAGAAGTATAAATTCTAAATTTCTTGTTCACGGCACTATTCCTTCTTAACTGGTCGGATCTGTCACGGTATTGGAACTATCATCTTAGCGTCGGCAAATGAAAGGGACAGAACTTTCCCAAGGGAGTGGCGCCTTTGCAAGCCGTTACCTCTAGGCCGGTCCTTGCATCCTCGTTTCTGGATGCCTTCTCCAAAGAGGCTACGAAGAGAACCTAGTAAAAAATCAACGGAAACCAAAGGAAAGAAATGCATGTTGCAATCACTCCTTTGGAAGGGCTGAGGGCGATTTGACGAGCCTTTGAAACAGGTCTGAAGCCTTCCCTGCAGATTTCGCTCCCACCGACCCCTGAAAAGAGTTGATGTAGCGAGTAGCCTCGGAAGTCTGACCTAGGCGACTCAGGGCCGCCGATCTGTAGAACGCAGTCCAGGGGTCACCGAATTTCAGGTCGTCCACCCGGTTCAAATGAGCTAGTGCCGTCTCGGGCTCGCCGAGGAAAATCAGGTATGCCGATAGTCGCTGTCGCAAAAGGTAGGCATCGGGGTCGACGGCCAACGCGTGTTCAAGGAGGGGAACTGTCTGTTCCCAATCCGTAAGGATAAGCTGCGATTGGTAGGGTGATAGGCTTTTCAGCTGCAGGAAAAGAAAAACACCGAAGGCCAGCATCAAAAGTTCCACCGACAAGTCCACCGCCAACGGCGCGCCCAGCGTGACGAGGGAATTGAACGCAGCGTGGGCGAACATAGCGGGAACCAACGCCAACATAACGGTTGACCGATGACGCAACCGACCGCCGCCTTGGTACACCTCGTATCCGTGGTAGCCACCCCATACAGCACCGAAAATTAAATGCCCGGGAAGCGAGACAAAGATCCGAAGGAGAAGGAGCGGGGAACCCCCAGCAAAACCATAGATCACGTTCTCCAAAAGGGCGAACCCGAGGCCCGTGGCCGCCCCCTGCAGGCTTCCGTCTTGTGGCTCCTTGATCGATCTCAACAGCAGAGCCAACAAGGCAAAGCAAGCGTACTTGGAAAACTCTTCGGAGGGTGCGGTCAACCACCATTCTGGGAGGATCGCCGCTAGGCCGCTCTTCGGCCGTCCCAACGAGACAAAACCTCCCAGAAACTCACCGACCAAGATCGCCAGAAGCGCACTGACCACCCCCGCCCCTAGGAAATAGAGCAGAACAGGGCCTTGTATCTTCGACCCTGAATGTCTGTCGAGGCGCTTGAGAAATAGCAGGTAAAGCCACCCTGAAACCAGGGAAAGTAGAAAGATGTTCAGATTTTCCATAGTTAACTACGTCCATTCGCTCCTGGCACCTGCAAAACCCTACCGAATCACATCCGTTCTGGAATCCTTTCTAGTATTGGGATCCCCATAGGGGAAATGGATAACTAGTTCAGTACTATTCACTTCAAATGTGTATTCATCCATCAACCCTACACAGGCATGACCCGTCTTTGCCGAACTGAATCCACTCTTGCACAACGCCTCCGGTGATCTGCACCCGAAATGCTTCAGATTTTCACGTTCCCGAGAGACCCGGTGCCTCGTCATTCTGGGCGCTTAATCCCATTATGCCATGCCATCCAAGCAAGGCCATCAGCACAAACAATTTCGTTTATCTCACCTAAATTCTCCCTTCGGTCTCAGGGTGTTTTGATCAACTCGAACCAGGAAGGAATGGAAACACTAATCCCAATCCCAGGCGGTTCGCCGTCTTGTTCTTTCCTGCCAAATAGGACGAAACGAGATCGGTGAATGTAACTGTATAGTCGACATAGAAAATGAAAAGTCGCAAACGGCCACCACCGACAAGCGAAAGACGAAGGGGTAGGTAGGAAGCATCGGTGTAGTCGGAAGTGTATGTCCCATTTTTTAGCCGGATGCTCTGGTATCCTCCCCTATCCTTTAGTTCATACTGGAGATTCAGGAAGTTGGCGCTCAACCCGCCAAAACCAGCCATCTCCAATGTATCGTCTGGTGAGGAAAACCCTAGATAGAGTCTCGGGCTGACGTCCATGTCAAAGAGAGTATATGTCTCGTTGTAGGAATTGGTCGTCAAAAAATAGATGCTACCCTGGTTTGTGTAAAATCCAGTAATGCTTGTCCGCGAAAAGCTCGACGAGCTTTGGTCCATAATGGTCATATCACCTTCCAGCTCGATGCCAAAGTGCGGACCGTCGCTGCGCCCCCCGCTGAGGTTCAAGAATCCAGTGAGTCTGACAACGGAATTGGCACTCCCTGAGCCGGCACCGTCGATCAAAGCGCCGATACCGGTGCTCTTGTAGACTTGCGCCTCCGCAGTAAAGGCAAGACCCACAGCCATCAACGCAATTAGGCCAAGTTTTTTCATGCTTCCCCGACTCCTTTTCGCACAATTTAGAATGCTGTCACTTCTGATATTGGTACCTCCCCCAAACGGGTGAAATCCCATGAAATTTAGCGCCTTCCTGTTCAGTGCAAGACCTGGGGAAAAGGAAGATTGCTATTCTCTAGCATTCCACCGAGCAATGATTTGGTACCCGTCTTCATTTTGCTTGGTCCGAGTCAGCATGACGACGTTGATCGGGTCGCCGATGTCTGACTCCTTGATCGTGATATCTCCAGTATATTTGTCACCATTTCGTTTCAGAAGCTTGTATACTTTGGAGGACGTGAAGGCTACCTTCCCTGTGAAATAAGGGAAGTTCAGAATCTTAACCTCCATTGCGAAGTGATAAGTATCACCAACCTTAAGCCTTCCTCGAACGGGGTACTCTAGAAGATGGACGGTATACCAGTCACCTCCGTCTTCGATCAGTGGCATGCCACCGTCCTTCATCATTGCCACGGCTTGAGGCAGGCTACCTCCCATAGAAACAAGTGACTTAATCGAGTATCCATCATGGTCGGAAAAACGATAGACCTTCGACAGGTCTAGAATATCTCCCCCATCCAATCCGGCGACAACCATTCGATCAAGAGTTTGTACTTCAACAAAGGGAGCCCTCTCGTAGTCACCCAGCGTCATTGGCGAATTAAACAACAACCATTTCGACTCTTCAGGAAAGTGGTGTAGGACAAAAGCCTTAGGATTCATGTCGAACCAAACTTCATGAAATTCCCTAACAAAATTGCGACTTGAGTCGACTCCACCAGAGCCCCAAGTAGCGTCCACTAGATGCCAACCTCCATCGAGATTTACGACGTTCCAAGCGTGGTTGACGGAGGGAAATTTCAAAGCTTTTCCATAACCCAAGCCCTTTGCGTAGCCGATGACAACTTGGCATTCTATCCCAAGTCCTTGAGCGATCACCAAGAAGAGGTCAGCGTATCCCTGACAGACAGATTTACCGGATTTAAAAACCCCTTCGGCATCGATTGCCGTTGGAGTGCCCTGGAAGTACGAACTAGTATCGTAGGCAATGTTCATGGCCACCCAATCATAGTCGGCTCTGGCGCGTTCCCAGTCGGTGTGCGCCAAGGCACCGAGTGCGGTGACTAGTGATTTCAAGCTACTTTGCTTTTCGAGTTTACTGACTTTCGCGTCAAGCGACTCGAAGTCTCTCGTTTCTGCAAACAGCGGTAAAGTACTGAGAACAAGGATTCCAAAAAAGGTAAGCACACGACTTAACATTTTCTTCTCCAATTGGATTGGATATTCCAAGTGCTCTGCTATGTTACGATTGAACCCAATCTTATACCTGATTTAGCAAGTCGACATATATCTGTTCGAACTTTGACCAACTGATTGAAGATCTCTACTATACAAGCGAGAAGCAGCTGGTCTGGAGTATCGGTCAAAGCGACGCACAGGAAAAAGGCTGGAGGTTCCGACAGCAAGGCTAGGCTACGGACAAAAGAAGCCTCCCTATTGGACAAAGTTCACCGGGAATCCATACCGTTCAGCCTTTAATGATGGCCAACCTGAACCGGGTGCCTATCCCAGGGCTGATCTTTCATTCCGACCGTGGAGTTCAATACAGTTCTGCGGAGTTCGGAGCGGCCTTGAACGGCTGTATTCCGACATCAGCTTTTTGATTTGATGGTTCCGGTTTCTCTCGAGCAACTGCTAGATTATGTACGGGAACAGGACAGGAAAGAGCACCCCACTGTTGACACAAATCCTATCCAATATAGAATTAACAGGAAAGGCTGGGAATCGAATAGGCCCATTCGATTCCCCTCACCTCCATTGATGCCCCCCCGTCTTGCAAGGGGTCATTTTTCTCACTGACTAATGTGATGGACTTATGGGGGGGGCGATGGATCCGAAACCCGCGTTTCTTTCGACCAAAGTTGACCGAGGGGACTACTATTTTCTGAACCTCGCGCCCGATCCTGCATCGGAGCTCGAGGTCGTCTGCGGAGGAAGGGAGATTTGCGGGCACGACTACGTCGTTGACAGAACCGGATTCCGGTGGTGGTCGGTCGAGTTCGTCGCGTCAGGGTTGGGTCAGGCGACGATCGGAGGGGTGTCGGTCCCCTTGGTCCCGGGTACTGTATTTTTTTATGGCCCGACGACGGCTCACAGGCTTCAAGTGCAACAGGGTTCGACGATGGTGAAATACTTCGTGGACTTTGTCGGCCATGGGGCAGAGCCCCTGGTGAAAAGGGCTTTTCCCGACGGAGGTTCCTGTCTGGTCACGGCCGGTTCAAGAGTCCAGCGTCTGTTTGAGGACCTGAAGGCCTCGGCGTCGACACTCGGCGACTCGAAGCCAACGGTCTGCCGTCTCTTGGTTCAGCAACTGCTGGTCATGTTGCCCGACAAGACCATGTCGTCTCCGTTTGAAGACAGGGAACTTTTGAGGAAGTTCCAGACGATCAAGGCAAAGCTTGCCGAACAGGCCTTGGAGGGAGCGACCGTCGAGGAGGTGGCCCGATCCTGCAGCGTCTCGCCGTCGTACTTGGCCCGGTTGTTTCGTCAGTTTGACCAGGAGACCCCCCATCGGTACATCCTGCGCTGTCGAATGGCCTTCGCGGCTTCCCTGCTTCTGGATCCACAACTCCTAGTGAAGGAGGTGGCGACGATGGCCGGCTACGACGATCCGTACCACTTCTCTCGAACATTCAAGAGCATCTACGGACAATCTCCCAACACCTTTCGAGGCCTCAGGAACTAGTTCATTTTTTGCCATCCTTCTGCCCGTTTGACCCATTCCAGACCGAAGAATTCGGGGGGACAATGGATCATCCTTGAGGAGGGTTCTATGGCGTTCATTCCCAAAAAAATGGCGGGAGCGATGCTCCCCGGAAACAGCACCGTCGAGCTGGGCTCCTTCGACGTCCCGGTTCCAGGACACGGAGAGGTCCTGATCAAGGTCAAGAGCTCGACGATCTGCGGTTCCGACATCCGGGCCATCTACCGTGAGCATGTGGGCAAGGGACCCGAGGGCTACCAGAAAGGGAAAATCGCAGGCCACGAGCCCTGCGGCCAGATCGTCCAGACGGGTCCCGGCTGCCGGCGGTTCCACCACGGCGACCGGGTAATCGTCTACCACATTTCCGGCTGCGGCGTTTGCAACGACTGTCGTCGTGGTTACATGATCAGCTGCACGAGCGACCAGTACCGGAAGGCCTACGGCTGGCAGCGCGACGGCGGCATGGCCGAGTACCTTCTGGCCGAGGAAAAGGACCTCGTGGCCCTCCCCGACTCGCTGACCTACAGCGACGGCGCCCAGGTCGCCTGCGGTTTCGGTACCGTGTACGAAGGCATCGAGAAGATCGGCATCAGCGGCAACGACGCGGTGCTGGTCACGGGCCTGGGGCCTGTGGGCCTGGCCACGGCCATGCTCGCCCGGGCTCTCGGGGCCAAGACCATCATCGGAACCGACACCGTTCCTGAACGCCTGGCGTTGGCCCGGGAACAGGGGCTTTGCGACCACGTGTTGACCTCGGGTCCGGACAACGTGGCTCAGATCCGGGCGCTCACCGGAGGGTTCGGGGTCGAGAAGGCCCTCGATTGTTCGGCGAACGACAAGGCCCGGCTCACGTGCATCCAGGCCACCCGCAAGTGGGGCAAGATCTGTTTCATCGGCGAAGGCGGTACCGTCAGCTTCGCCCCCTCCGCCGACATCATCCACGACCAGAAGACCATTTACGGCAGCTGGGTCACGAACATCTGGAGGATGGAGGAGTTGGTCGAGCGCATTGTCCGATGGGGAATCCACCCCGAGGCCCTCATCACCCACCGCTTTCCCCTCGACAAAGTCAGTGACGCTTACGCCCTGATGGCCAGCGGCAAGTGCGGTAAGGTCGCCGTCGTTTTTGATGAGGAGTTGAAATGACGAAAGCCATGAAGGTCGAGCCAACCCAGTATTCGGGCTGGAACGCGTTGCGCCTTTCCACACCCCAGCTCGAAGCCATCGTCACCCTCGATGTCGGCCCCCGGGTGATCCGGCTGGCGGCCCCGGGAAGGAAGAATCTTTTCGCGGAGTTTCCCGACCATGCCGGGGTCAAACAAGGAAAGCAATGGCTGAGTTTCGGCGGTCACCGGCTCTGGCACGCCCCCGAAGTGTTCCCCCGAACCTACGAAACCGATTTCGACCCCGTCCCCCATCGACTCAACGGCCCCACGCTGGAGCTGAGGCCCCCGAGGGAACCGAGCACCGGCCTGCGGAAGGAGATCGACATCAGGCTCGAGGGGAATCAGGTTCACCTCGTCCACCGATTGGTCAACGAAACGGTGTGGGACGTGGAGGTGGCGGCCTGGTGCCTGTCGGTGATGGCGCCTGGTGGGACGCTTTACGTGCCCCAGGAACCGTATTTTCCCCATCCCGACGTCCTGACCCCCGCCCGGCCATTGGTGCTGTGGCCGTTCACCAACATGGCCGATCCCCGGTTCACCTGGGGTCAGAAGCTGATCCAGATGCGGGAACGGGGTGGGGTCACGAAGCAGAAATTCGGCTTGAACAACAGCCTCGGCTGGGCGGCCTACCAGGTCGAGGGCGACCTGTTCCTCAAGACCTTCCCAAGGGTCCCCGGGGCGACCTACCCCGACCTGGGGTGCAACTGCGAGTTCTTCACCATGCCCGGCTTCCTCGAAGTCGAAACGCTGGGACCGCTGGTGAGGCTGGCACCGGGCCAAGCTCTGACCCACGAGGAGAACTGGAAGGTCGTCCCCGAGTTCTCCGTCCCCTCCGACGAAGCCCAGGCTCTGCAGGCCCTCGAAGCCACGCTCGTCGATCTGCCTCTTCCAGGAGCCGACCAATGAAACCCTTTCTCCGTGATTCTGAGGGGATCGATCCCCGCGACTTGCCCACCTTCACCACAGGGGCCGGATTGAAGATCCCGGGGCTCGGCTTGGGAACGTTCGGCAGCGACAGCGTCACCGCCGAAACGGTGGCCTCGGCCGTCATCGAGGCCGTCCGCCTCGGCTACCGCCACATCGACTGTGCATCGGTGTACGGCAACGAGGGTCTCATCGGCGGCGCCCTCAAAACCCTTCAGGACCAGGGTCTTCCCCGGGATGAACTGTGGATCACCGGTAAGCTTTGGAATGACAAACACGCCGAGGCCGACGTGGGTCCCTCGTGCGAGAAGAGCCTGAAGGACTTGGGGCTGGATTACCTTGACCTCTACTTGGTCCACTGGCCCTTCCCCAATTTTCATCCCCCCAAGACCGAGGTGACGTGGCGGGGAACCGACGCCAAGTCGTTCGTCCTCGAGCGCTACCTCAAGACCTGGCGGCAGATGGAGGCGCTGCAGAAGCGCGGCTTGGTGCGGGCCATTGGAACCTCGAACATGACCATTCCCAAGCTCGAGGCCTTGCTTCCCGAGGCGTCGATCCGGCCTGCGGTGAACGAGATGGAACTTCACCCCCACTTCCAGCAACCCGAGCTTTTCGACTTTGTCCGTAGCCACGGCATGGTGCCCATCGGGTACAGCCCGCTGGGCAGCCCGGGTCGGCCCGACCGCGACCGGACGCCCGAGGATTCGGTCGACCTGGAGGACCCGGTGATCGTGAAGATCGCCGCCGACCGCGGCGTGCACCCGGCCGCCGTCTGCGTCGCTTGGGCGGTCCAAAGGGGACAGATCCCGATCCCGTTTTCGGTGAAGCGAAAGAACCTCCTGGCGAACCTGAAGGCCGCCGCGCACCTCAAACTGAACAGCGACGAGATGGCCGCGATGGCCAAGCTCGACCGCAACTGCCGGCTCATCAAGGGCCAGGTGTTCCTGTGGAAGGAAGGCCAGAGTTGGGAAGATCTCTGGGATTTGAACGGCAGGATCACCCCGGCGTAGAGGATCACGAATGCACAAGTTCCTGATGGTCGACGACGAAGAGCTCATCCGCACGGGGTTCCGGGAGAAGATCGATTGGGCGAGCCTGGGCTTCGAGTTTCTCACTCCCTGTGCCAATGGTTTCCAAGCCCTGAAGGCGGTGGAGGCCTTCAGGCCGGACGTGGTCATGACCGACATCTGCATGCCGCAGATGGACGGCTTGGAGCTCTGCCGGGTCATGGCCCGGGACCATCCCGAGGTCAGGGTCGTGGTCCTCAGCGGCCACGACGATTTCGAGTACGCCCGGGAATCCCTGCGCAACCGGGTCGTCGACTACCTTCTCAAACCCGTGAGGGCCGACGAGCTCAAGGTCTTCCTGGAGAAGCTGGGACGGGAGCTCGACAGGCCTCGGGTTCAGACCGAAGCCGAAGCCTTTCGGCGCCTTCTGGAGGGTGCCGTGGTGCCCGGTCAGACTCTGACGTGGGAGGGAGGCTCGGTGGACCCCGATGGCGGGTGGTGCGCCGGCCGCCTCAATTTGTTTCCACGAACCGAGGAAGGTTTGTCCGGCACCAGGATTCTCGAACGAGTCGAGGCCGTCTTGGCCTCCCGCAGCCGCCCCTGGCCGGGCCTCGCGGTGGCGACGGTCAAGCACGGCGGCCTCGCCGTCCACGTCGATTTGGCCTTCTGGGGTTCCGATCCGGACCACGCTTCGCTGAAGGCCGCCCGAGAAGCTACCAAGCTCCTGGCCGACTTTCGGCGGGCAGACTTCCTCGGGTGCGGGGCCTTGGGCGAGCCCTGCGCCTCGCCGGCCAGGCTCTCCAGGACCCTCGTCGAAGCGGCCGAAGCCACGGTGGGAAGGTTCTTCGGACACGGAATGCAGGGCGGCTGTGTGGGTCCGACGGCGATGCCCCGAACGGCGCTAGCGGGCCTGGAAGCCTTTCCCGCCCGTATCCAAACCCTGGTGCGGGAGGGGGATAGAGCGTCTGTGGAACTCCTTCTTGACGAATTCCGACGCTTCCTGTCCGAGGATTCCGGGGTCTCGAGGACGGTCGGGCAAACGCTGGCCGGAATGCTGGGGCCCGAAGGCTCTGCCCTCTTGGAGACCTGCCCGGATGCGTCAAGGCTCATCACGCTCTTGAGGCAAAGGATCCTGGGCGACCTTGACCTCGTCGCCGTTCGGGGGGCATCCCTGGCCGACCGCGCCCTAGCGGGATTTCGGGACGAGATTTCCCAACGGTTGGGGGAACCCGACCTGGCGATCGACGAAGTCAGCCGCGACCTGCAGGTCAGTCCGAGCTATCTTGCCAAGCTGTTGCGAAGAAAGTGGGACAACAACTTCTCGCGGTTTCTGCGGGAAGCGAGGATCTCGAAGGCCAAGGAATTGCTGGCCGCCACGAACCTGACAACCACGCTGATCGCCGAGCAGACAGGCTTCCACGACTACCGGTACTTCAGCAACCAATTCAAGCGTTCGACGGGGCTGACCCCTTCGGGGTATCGGATCCAGACCAGGACGGCGAGCCTCTCGTGAGGGTCAGAACCATCCGATCCAGCCTGATCTGGGCTTTTTCCCTCGTGATTTCGGTGGGCATCCTCGTCTTGGGAGCTTTTTCCCTGATCCTCTTCCAGCAGGCCCTGATCGACCAGACCCAGAAGTCAAACACCCAGCTGGTCAGCCAGCTCAACCGTATCCTGGACGGCTACATCGGCTACATGCAGGATCTGGCGCTGGTGGTGTGGAACAACCCCGACGTGGACGCCTATGTCTCCGGTCCGGCCTCCGGGGACCCGGGTCGGAAGACCCAGGTCTTGAAATTCCTCGAAGGAATCCCCCAGATCCGGCCCGACATCGACAGTCTTGTCCTGACCCGCCCCGGGGGCGAAACCCTGACCTCGGACCCCGCCAGGAGGCTCAACCCCTGGCTCGAACCCCATGCGGTGCCGTGGTTCCTCGCCGACAACCCCGCCCCTTCGGGAGCCATCGTGTCGGCCGCCCGGGTCGAGAACCTCTACGACGACAGGTACCAATGGGTGATCTCGCTGGTGCTGGGGCAACCCCGGTCCCGACCGGGGGCCTGGCTTCAGGTGGACCTCAACTACGCCGTCATCGATGACCTGTGCCGCAAGATCCAGCTGGGTCGGTCAGGATACGTGTTCATCATCAATTCCGGGGGGGAGCTGGTGTACCACCCCCGACAGCAGCTGGTCTACTCGGGGCTCAAGAGCGAGAGGATCGAGGAAATTCTGAAGGTGGGTCAGGGTCAACTCGAAGCCCGGGTCGGCGATCGCGACCTCGTCTACACGGTAGCGACCTCGTCGCGAACCGGATGGACGGTGGTCGCCGTTTCGTACCTCGATGAACTGCTGGCGTCCGCTCGGAACCTCGGGGCGGTGGTCCTGCTGGTCGGGCTGGGGTGCCTCCTGATCACCACGTTTCTGGCGTGGCGGGTGTCGTTGAGGATCAGCCGTCCGATCGTGGCGCTCCGGCGTTCGATGAAGGCTGTGGAGACCGGAAACTTCGATGTCGTGATCGATGTCGAAGCCGACAACGAGGTCGGAGAACTGGCCAGAGACTGTGACATCGCCATCGGCAAGGTCCGGGATCTCATGCACCAGTCGCTGGTCGACCAGGAGACCAAGCGCCGACAGGATCTGCTGATGCTCCAGTCGCAAATCAACCCCCATTTCCTCTACAACACCCTCGACTCGATCATTTGGATGGTGGAACTGGGCCGCGGTCCCGACGCCATCCGGATGACCTCGACCCTGGCCCAGTTCTTCAGGCTGGGAATCACCCGGGGCTCCCACGAGATCTCCCTCGGCCACGAACTGGAACACGTGGTCTCCTACCTCTCGATCCAGAAGATGCGCTACAGCACCCTCGACTATTGGATCGACGTCGCCGAAGAGGTCCTGGATACCCCGGTGCTCAAGCTCCTGCTCCAGCCCTTGGTTGAAAACGCCCTCTACCACGGCATCAAGGAGCGGGAGGGCCCGGGGACCATCACGGTCAGGGGAAGAAGGTTCGGCGACAGGGTCGAGGTAACAGTTTCGGACGACGGGGTGGGAATCACCGCGGAAAAGTTGGCGACGCTCCTGGTCGACCCCGAGGGCCAGGTCCGGGATCACATCGGCCTGGGCAACGTTCATGAACGGATTCGACTCCATTTCGGCCCTGCGTACGGACTTTCGTTGGAGAGTTCACCGGGCCGGGGAACCACGGTCACCGTGACGCTCCCCCCGGGGAGGCCGATTTGAAACTCCTTCCGACCCTGGTGGGTTTGGCTCTGGTCGCCCTGGCCTGTGCTCCGGCCCGGGACAGCCGTCCCCGGATCGTCTACATCCCGAAGATGGTCGCCCCCAACAGCTTCTGGGCGACGGTCAAGGAGGGAGCTCTGTCGGCTGCGGAAGACCAAGACGTCGAGGTGGTGGTCAGGGGGACGCTCGAGGAGACCCAGGTCGACGGACAGATCCGCCTGGTGGAAGAAGCCGTCCAGGAACGGCCTTCGGCCATCGTCTTGGCGGCCAGTGACTTTCTTCGGCTGGTGCCGGTGGTCCAGAAAGCACGGGCCGCGGGTATCCCCGTCGTCACCGTCGATTCATCCATCGCCACCGACGACGCCTTGGCCAGGATCGGTACCGACAACCGCCAGCTCGGACGCACCGCCGGGGCAGCGTTGCTGCGTCAAATCCACCCCGGGGCTCGGGTCGGTATCCTGAGCTACATCAGGGCCAGTTCGACGGCCCGGGACCGAGAGGGGGGGCTCATCGAGGCCTTGGGAGGCAGCGTCGCCCTGTTGAAGACCCTCTACAGCGGCTCCGACCAAGAGACGGCCTACCGGCTCACCCGGGAGCTGCTGCGCGAGCAACCCGACCTGGGGGGGCTGGTGGCGTTGAACGAGCCTTCGACCCTCGGCGCTTGCCGGGCTCTGGCCGAATCTGGGCGTCAGGGTTCGGTCGCTCTGGTCGGCGTCGACGCATCTTTCGAGGTCATCAAGGGCGTCGAGTCGGGAGTCTTGCGGTCGGTTCTGGTCCAGCAGCCGTTCAACATGGGGTACCTCAGCGTCCAGGCTGCCGCCCAGTTGGTCCGGGGTCGGTCCTGGCCCAAGAACCTGGACACAGGGGCCATCGAAATCACCAAACAGACGCTCTTTCTCCCCCAAAATGAGAAACTTCTGTTCCCGGTGACAGTGCTGAATTCTCCACATTCCGTGCTGAAACGTTGATTCCCGGTTCCTAGAATCCGCTCCAAGATCGACCCATCGGAGTCAGCATGGGCGAAGTGATCTTGAAGGCCGAGGACATCAGCAAGTCGTTTCCAGGGGTCAGGGCCCTCGACCAGGTGCGGTTCGAACTGCGCTCTGGGGAAGTCCATGCCCTGTTGGGGGAGAACGGCGCCGGCAAGTCGACGCTCATGAAGATCCTCGCCGGGGTGCAGGAACCGGACTCGGGCCGCCTCCTCAGCCGGGGCCAGGAGGTTCGATTCCGGAACACCCTGGATGCCCGGGCAGCGGGGATCGGAATCATCTTCCAGGAGCTCAATCTCATCCCCCATCTGACGGTCGCCCAAAACCTCTTCATCGGCCGGGAGTGGAAGACCCCGTGGGGGACCCTCGACGAGGCCCGGATGAACCGCGAAACCATGGATGTTCTGGCCAAGCTCAACCTGAAGATCCCTCCCGCCACCTTGGTGAAGGACCTGCCGATCAGCAAGCAACAAATGGTCGAAATCGCCAAGGCTCTGAGCCACGAGTCGGAAGTTTTGATCATGGACGAGCCGACCAGCGCCCTCACCGAGGCAGAAATCGACGAGCTGTTCGAGGTCATCCACGCCCTGCGCAACCGAGGTGTTGGCATCATCTACATCAGCCACCGCCTGGATGAGTTGCAGCACATCGTTGACCGCGTCACCATCTTCCGGGACGGCAAGTCCATCAGCACCACCCAGTACGGCGAGTTGTCGATGGATGAAATCGTCAACCGGATGGTGGGCCGCGATCTGGTCAATCAGTATCCGCCGAGGAATAACCTGCCGACGACGGTCAAGCTGATGGAGGTGACAAACCTCGCCAGCTCGGGGGTTCTGGCCCCCATGGGATTTGACCTCTACCGAGGTGAGATTCTGGGCATCGCCGGGTTGATGGGGTCGGGACGTACCGAGCTGGCCAGGGCCTTGTTTGGTGCCGACCCCGTCGACTCCAAGACCGTGAGGATCAACGGAGAGTTGGTGGCAATCCACCAGCCCACCGATGCGATCCGTCACGGCTTGGCGTACCTGTCCGAGGACCGCAAGCACGAGGGGCTGGCGGTGAGAATGCAGGTCGCCGAGAACATCACGATGGCCAACCTCGATGGCGTGTGCTCGCTGCCGGGCATCGTCTCCCGGTCCCGAGAGTGGGAAGCCGCCCAAAAATGGGTGGACGAGCTGAACATCAAGACTCCCACCATCCTCCAGAAGGTCAACAACCTTTCGGGGGGAAACCAACAGAAGGTCGTCCTGGCCAAGTGGCTGTTCCGGGAAGCTAAGGTCCTGATCTTCGACGAGCCCACCCGGGGCATCGACGTGGGGGCGAAGTATGCGATCTACGAGCTGATGGAAGCTCTGGCCCGTCGGGGGGTGGGCGTGATCATGATCAGCTCCGAACTTCCTGAAATTTTGGGGATGACCGACCGAATCCTGGTCATGCACGAGGGAACCCTGGCCGCCACCCTGACAACCGCCCTGACCAACCAGCAGGAAATCCTGGCCTTCGCTTCCGGCCTGGGAGCCTGAACCATGAAAAAGGACAGCACCATGAACCAAAAGCTCCCCTTCTCTGTGGATAAGTTCATCACGCTAGGGGCCCTTGTCCTCCTGCTGGCGGTGTTCTCGATCACCGCGAACAACTTCTTCACCGTCAGGAACGTCCTGACCATGGCTCTCCAGACCTCGACGATCACGATGATGGGTATCGGTGTCACCCTGGTCATCATCACCGGTGGCATCGACCTCTCGATCGGATCGATCGTGGCCCTCAGCGGAACCGCAGCGGTGCTCATCGCCAACGCAGGGGTGCCGACGCCTCTGGCCATGGCCTTCGGCCTTCTGGTTGGGGTGGTCTGCGGTTGGGGCAACGGCCTGCTGATCACCAAGCTCCGCCTTCCCCCCTTCATCGCCACCCTGGGGTCGATGATGATCCTCCGGGGCGTCGTCCTGACCATCACGAACGCCAACTCTTCCCCCGCTCCCGACAACTTCGGTGACCTCGGGAACAACACGCTGTTCAAGGTTACCCAGCCCAACCCCGATGGGGGGCTTCTCACGGTCTTTCCTGGCATTTCGTTCATCGTGCTGATCATGGTCGCCATGGCGCTGTTCTTCTGGTTCGTGCTGACCAAGACCAAGATCGGCCGCTATACCTACGCCATCGGCTCCAACGAGGAGGCAGCCCGGCTTTCGGGCATCCCCGTCGCTCGGATCAAAGGGTACGCCTACATCTTTTCGGGCTTCTTGGCGGGGCTGGTCGGAGTGATTCTCGCCTCTCGGATGGTCACCAGCCAACCCAACGGGGGCATCGGCTACGAAATGAACGCGATCGCGTCGGCGGTCATCGGCGGCACCAGCCTCATGGGGGGCGTAGGGACGGTGGGAGGCACGCTCATCGGCTCGTTCATCATCGGCACGCTGAGCACGGGGCTGACCATGCAGGGCGCGAGCTACTTTGCCCAGCAGATCGTCATCGGCAGCGTGGTCATCCTGGCCGTGGCGGTGGACCAGATCCGGAATCGCCCCAAGAAAAGAAAAGGATAAGAGAACCGGTCCGTAGGGCTGGAAAAAGTTTCAAGGAGGCTTTTTATGAAGAAAGCTGTACTGTTCGTTGCGGGAATCACCCTGCTGGCAGGCTTCTCGTTTGCGCAGGAAATCGCCGTCATCGTCAAGACCGGAAACTCGAGTTTCTGGCAGAACGTCCAGACCGGCGCTTCCGACGCCCAGAAGGAACTCAAGAAGATCTCGCCCAAGCTGTCGATGACGTTCCTGGGCCCCCAAGCCGAGTCGAACGTCAACGAAGAGATCAACATCGTTGAAAGTGCCATCGACCGAGGCGTCAAGGCCATCGTTTTGGCTCCCTCGGACACCAAGGCGCTCATCCCCGTGGTGAAGAAAGCCAAGGAAGCCGGGATCAAGGTGGTGATCATCGACTCGCTGCTGGAGGGAGACAAGGGCAACTACGTTTCGTTCTTGGCCACCGACAACAAGGCTGCCGGCGAAGCCGTCGCCAAGGATATGATCGCCCGGCTTTCGGCCAAGGGCATCACGACCGGAAAAGTCGCCATCGAATCGTACGTCGCCGGCGTCGGTTCGGAAATCGGCCGGGTCGGGGGCTTCAAGGACTACCTGACCAAGAACTCCAAGCTCACTGTCGTCTCGACGCAGTATTCCAACTCCGATCAGGTCACCGCGCTGAACCAGGTCACCAACACCCTGGCTTCGAACCCCGACCTCGTGGGATTCTTCGGTGCGAACGAGCCTTCGGCGGTCGGGATGGGCCGGGCCATCGCCCAGGCCGGCGTGGCGGGAAAAATCGTTGCCCTCGGCTTCGATGGAAATGGGGTTCTCCAAAACTTCGTGAAGG
>JGI26470J50227_1000175_pt1 | contig 29616 bp, 29 predicted proteins | sample FreactTroBogLake_FD_50227 | JGI IMG/M metagenome (IMG submission 50227)
CGCCGACCAATCGGTCAGGACAAGGGCCAGCCGCGTCGCCGAGACCTCGGTCTCGGCCTCGGCTCGCCCGGTCAGAACCGTCCAGGTCGTTCCGGCTTGCACTTCGCTCACGACCTTCGCCGTCTTGACCACCGGTTCCGCGCCCAACCAGGAGCCCAGAAGGAGGAAAAGCGCCAGCGAAGGTCCGGCGAATCTCATGATCTGTCGTCGACGCTTTTGATGTCGAAGTTGAAGGCGGCCTTGATCGTCACCGACCACGTGCGTTTCAAAGAATCCGGATTGTTGACGATGTAACGGCTGGTCGGCGACCCATAGACCCTCGTGAGGCCCAGCGTCAAGTCGATGTGGGGAAGCGCGCTGCTGACAAACCCGACGATGAGCTGCCCTGAGTTGTCCACCAGGGTCTGAAGCCAGGCGACCGATGGCTTCAACGAGACGAAGTTGAGCACGTCCGTGGTGGCGGCGATGCCGATGCTCTGGTCGTTGAACCCCAAGTTTTCGGACGAGACGACCGCGAACGAACCGGTCGACCCCCGTCCACTGATCAGCCATTCGGCCTCGAGCTTCAGCCACTTCGAGTCTTCGCCGAATTCATGGTAGACCCCAGTGACGCCGGTGAAACTCTGGGCCCCCCGGCTTCCCCATTCTCCCAGGGCTTCCACGAAAAGGTCCGAACTCCAGAGGCTGGTCTTCCAATACGCTCCGGCCTTTTCGCCAACGCTCGCGTTGTAAAACCCCGAAACCCCCACCGAATAGGACTCGGCGCTGTATTCAGCCTGCGCCGCTTCTCCCAAGGAAGCCAAGCTCAAGGCCAAGGGCGTTCCCGACGAAACGCTGTACTCGGAATCGTTCTTGATGGCCACGACGTTGACGTTGACAGGCCCCACCGCGGTCGAAAGCTTGGCCGCCATGCCGTTCTCGATGCCTTCGACGAGGTTGTTCGGGTTGAAGATCTTCCCTTGGCCCCAGGTGGCGGTCTGCCTTCCGAGCCGGAAGATCGCCACGTCGCCCAGAGAGTAGTCCAGGAACAGTTCCTTCACCTTGATCTGGTCGAACGACACCGAAGTCACGTTGGAAAGGCTGATCGTGGGTTGGTAGGGGTTGTAAAGGTTGGTGGTTGGGGTCGACTGGGCGGGATAAGCCAAATACAACGACGCGTACGCCCGGGCCGTTCGGTCGAGCCGCATATCGGTTCCAAAACCGAAGTTGAGCGCGTTGACCGGTGAGTTCAGCTGTTCCCCGGCGTCGGTGTACCCGCTGACGTAGTACCCTTCGACGGCCAGCGTCTCGAAAAAATTCAGCGACTTGCCGGTAAACGCGTCGGTGCTGACCTTCTGATTCGTCACAGCCTTGCTGTCGGGCTCGGGATTGGTGAACAGGGAATCCGCGGAATCCTGGGCCCAGGCCGAGGAAAAACCGAAAGAACCGATGAGGAGGAAGAGGAAAAGACGCCTCACTGCGAGTTTTTTTCCAGGTAAGATTGGGTGAAGATCAACGAAGGAAGGGCGTCGGTGCTCAGCTTGGCCATGGCGTATTCGGTGACTTCGTTCTTGAACACGCCGTTGAGGGTCTTGCCCAACAGAGCGTCGATGATCGTCACCTTCTTAGGGATGAACCTTCCCTTGAATTCCTGGTAGGAGGGCATCGCCGTGGTCCGGAGCAGTTGCCCGGACAGACTGTAGTCCTCTTTCTTGCGCACCAGGTTGTCGGGCGTCACCCACAACTTTGTTTTGGCGAACGTGATGTCGTCGTGGATGGCCTCCAGGCTCAAGACCGTCGTGTCGAACGGCCCGAGTTTCTCCTTGGACGTCGCCACGATCTTGTAGTCCTCGGCCAGGGTCGACCGGGTGAAGTCGGAGTTTCGAGCGTTGGAATTCTGGAACCTGTCCTTCGCGCTGGTGACGGTGAACCTCCGGGTGGGGACGGTTTCGTAGAGCCAAAGGTTGTTCCCGATCTTCAAGTAACCCTTGCCTTTGTCGGTCTCGGGTTTCAGCAGCAGCATCACGTATTTTTCCTCGCGGTCCCGGCGGAACAACGCCAGGGTCCTCTCCGAGACGCCCTCGCCGGGCTTGGTCTGGGTCATCACGATTTCAGAGGAGAAGTCGGAGTCCAGGAAGGAAACCTGGGCGTCGATCTTCGTCAGGATTTCCTTGGAATTGGCTTCCGCGGAGAGACCCTGCACGACCAACAATCCCAAGAACAAAATAACAATTTTCACGGTGTACCTCTTCTTTCTCATTCTTGCCTCAGGGCATCGACGGGCCGGGCCGACGCGGCCCTCCAAGCCGGCAAAGCCGCTCCCGTCAACGTCGTGAGCCACATGACAGCCAACACGGCCAACACGTTTTGCCAGGCCCAGGCCCAGGCCACGTGCCCCTTTTGCAGAAACATTTGGATCATCAAGTTTCCAGAAAAATCGAGCGACGCCAAGAGAGCCAGGGCTCCAGCACCGAGGATCAACCCCGCCACCGAGCTCAAGAATCCCAACATCAGGCTCTCGGTCAGAAACAGCGAGACCACTGCGCTCTTCTGCATCCCCAGGGCCCGCATGGTTCCCACTTCCTTGGTCCGCTCGAAGGCGATCATCTGATAGGTGTTGTACACACCGATGGCGACGACCAGCAGGAAGACCAAGGCCAACAGCGCGTTCACGGCGTAGATCGCCTGGATGAGTTCGTTGATCTGCTTCAGTCGTCCGCTCAGGGGCAACACGGCGTAGGTCGAATCCGAACCCGGGTTCTTGTCGGCCCAGGAATACGCGGCGTCCAGCGTCCCGACCCAGGGAAGGGTGGCGACGCGGTCTTTCAGTTTGCGCCAGACCGCCTTGGCAGCGGCGTCGGAGTCGGCCCCCGACGACAGGCTGACCCCCAGTTCGGTGATCGTCCCCTCGGGTCGCCCCAGAACCTTGTTCAGGGTGCGGTAGTCCAGATAGGAGGCGAATCCGAAGAAACTCGAGTCTTGGAAGATCCCCACCAACCGGAGCGTCGCGGTGTTTCGGAAACCCTTGACGGTCTTGACCATCAGGATGACCTCGTCCCCGACCCGGACATGGAGCCTCTGGGCCGTGTCGTTGGAAACCCACAACCCTTCCAGGGGAATGTTCCCTTCGGGCACGCCGCCTTGCAGGAATTCCTGGTTCGCGAAGTTCGCCCGCTCCACGGAGAAATCCAGGCCGATGACCCGGCGCTGGACCAGCGACGCGCCGTTGAAGACCAGTTTGGCGTCGGTTTCGTAGTACAGGCTGCGGCGGTGGTGGTAGGCGATGTCCAGACCGGAACCGTCCAGAGCCTGGCCGATCGCCGCCTCGTCCCGAATGGTCCAATCGCGTTGCTGGTTGAAGCCCAACACCATGACGTCACCGGAAAAATACCGCGCCGCCTTTTCACGGACCGTGCTGGTCAACGAAGCCGTCACGCCGAAGAGCACGGTAAACACCAGCGCTCCCAGAACCAGGGCGGTTCCGAGAACTCTGTAGCGGTGGAACTGAAGGATGAAGTTGCGCCAGGCGATGCCCCACACGGCGGTTACTCCCGAGCCATGGCCTGCAAGGGCGTCACCTGGAGCGCCTTGCGGACGGGAAGGATGGTGGCCAGGGCCCCGAGGGCTAGGCTCAAGAGCACGTGCTCCAACATCAACGTTACGGAGAGGGAAGGCGAGTACCGGTTGGTTCCCAGAAGCGTCGACAGGAAGGGGTTTTCCACGGACACCCCCCCGGCTGAGCCGGTGGCGACGATCAGGGCGGCTCCCACCAGGATCCCCACGACCCCGGCCCCGGTGACCAAGACGATGGTTTCCCAGGACACCAGCCGGGCCACCCAGGCTCGGTTGGCGCCTAACGACCGCATGGTCCCGATCTCCCTGGTCCTTTCGGCCACCGCCAGCGACATGGAATTCATCACGATCAATCCGGCCACCAAGGAGATGAAGACCAGTCCCAGGTTGAAGATCCATTGGATGAACCAGACGATCTTTGCGTTGCCCCCGGCGGTGTCGCGCCAGTCACGAATCTGAACCGGCGCGGCTGCGGTTTTCAAGGCCGAGGCCAACAAGAGGGACGCCGTCCCGGGGTGGGCTGTCTTGATCAGAAGGAAGTTCCAAGTCTTCGGGTCCTCGACGGGTCCCTGGGAGTCGGCCGCGAGGGACCGGGTGACCTTCTCGAAGGAAATGCCCTCGGTGGTCGGTGCCTTGGTGTCGGCGGCGTCGGCAAACAGGTCATCGACGCTGGAAGACGTCACGGCGGCTCCGGCACTTTCTGCCACCGACTGGGTGACGAAGTACCCGGCCAGGGCCCGACCCGTTCCCACGTCGACCAAGGCGACGTTCTCCAATAGGGGATCGTACGCCGGGTAGGAAAAGACCCCGGCCAAGGGGGCCTCTCGGAGGGCGAAGGAGTTGTCCTGGGCCGAGGCCAGCAGGAACTTGTCGCCGAGGGCTGGAGGATGGCCCAGGGCCTGGGTCGCCTTCGCGAAAAGCCTTTCGTTGAGGAAGAGGCCGGGTTTCCCCGGTTCCGGTGGCGTCCCGAGGATGACCTTGAGGGAGGGAAAGAAACTCAGATAGTCCTTGATGTCGACGGCGAACAACGGCGCCGGGGCGGAGAAGCCGCCCAAGCTGAGCTTGGCCGCCCCCACCACCACCGGTTGCAACCTCGCGTCGGGCAAGGTTCGGGTCACCGTCTCCCGGACCTGGTCGTAGTCGAGGATCAACGGCATCTTGAAGAATTCACCCAGGAGAGGGAGTTCGCTCCCGAACAGGGTGAACGGGTCTTCGGACGCCGAACTGATGGAAAGGTCGGCGGTCAAGCTGGATTGGAAGGTTCGTGACAGCCCGGCGTCCGTCCCTGAAAAGACGGTGTTTCCCAAGAACAACAGGGCCAGCGTGGCGGCGAGAAAAAGCGCCAGCGGCAGTCTTTTGCGGAAATACAGGCGGGTGTTCTTCAGAGCCAACAGGAAAGTCATGGGCGTCGTTCCGTTGTACTCCATCGTCCCCCAGGGGTCAAGGTTGATGAGCGGTCGCCATGACCCGGAGGAAGAGGTCCGAATACTGCTTCGCGATCCGAACGGGGGAAAACCTGTCGACAACTTGTTCCTGGCCGCGGACGGCCCAACGGCGGGCCCTGAGGGGGTCTTCGAGGAGTCTGGTCAGGCCTTCCGCGATCGATCCGGGGTTTCCCGGCTCAAACAGAACCCCGTTTCCTCCGTCGACGACAAACTCGCGGATGGCCGGGAGCGAGGAGACGGCCACCGGGCAACCCAGACTCCAGGCCTCCAGGACCACCAACCCCAGGCCTTCCCAATGGCTGGGGAGGACGAACCCGTCGGCGGCCGCGTACAGATCGCCGACCCCTTGGTAGAGACCGAGGAGGCGAACCTCGTCTCCGAGACCCTTCTCGGCGATCAGGCGCTCCAGGTCACCCCTGAGCGGCCCTTCCCCCGCGATGGCCAGGCGCAGGTCGGTGCGCCCCGAGGCCTTGAGCAGGGAAAAGGCTTCGATCAGGTCGGGGTACCCTTTTTGGGGCGTCAGCCGGGCCACGGTCACCAACAAGCGCACCGGGTCGGCCCAACCCAGCGAAGAAAGGATCGTCTTTCGGGTTTGGGTCACGGTCAGCCGCCCCGGGTTGACGGGGTTGAAGATCACCGAATGGGGGGTCTTCAGGAATCCTCCCCGGAGGAAGCTGTCGTTGCACGCCTGACTCACCCCGGTCCGGCAGACCACCCGCCGGTCACTGACCCGGTATCCCAGGTTCGTCAGCCGGCCATGGTTTTCCTTCACGTTGTGGTGGGTGGTCATCATCGGAACGTCACCCTTCACCCAGGGGGTGTAAATGTCGGCCCGGCCCAGGTGGGTGGAAATCAGGTCGGGTTTCAGGCGACGGATCGCTTTGCGCAACCGGAACAAGGCCCGGAAGACCGACTTCGGACCAACGTTCAGGGTGTGGAGCGGGAACCCGAGCTGACGACAGCGTTTCACCGAGGCGTGGTCCTCGGGCAACGGTTCCAGTGCCAGGAAAACGCAATCCCAACCGTCGTCCCGCCACAGAGGCGCCAAATCGAGGAGGATGTTGGGGATGGCGCCGTTCTCGAAGCTGGTGGTGATGAACAGCACCCGCTTCATGGGAGGGCCTTCGGGTCGACCATCAGGTCGGCCGTGTGGGCGTCCCGGCTCGGTCTAGCCGAGTCGGCCAACCGGTATTGGTAGTCCAGACCCACCGCCCGGGCGAGGCTGAAATAGCAGTTGTTGTGGACATCCCCCCGAAGGCGGATCTCGGTGACGGTGGTTCCGGGGACCATAAAAAGCAAATTGGTCAGCCCGGCCCCGTGGTTGGACACCAGGTGGGAGGTTTCCGCCAGCAGCCTCACCTGGTCGGCGAAGGCCATTCCTTCGAGGTGGACCGTTTCAAAGCCCTGGGCTTCGAGGTTCATCCTGACCGCGGACTCGTTCACGATCCGCCGCCGGGTGGCCTGGGAACGGCTCACGTAGATTTTCCGGAACGGCGTCGAGGCTCCCGTTCGGGCCCGCCAGGCCGCGCCCAGCTCGGCGATGAACCGCGGCCTGAAGTTCCCTGAAGGAGCCAAAGCAGGGACCAGGAGCGCCCCCTCAAGCCGCCAGCGCGTCTGGGGGTCGAGGACCCGGAACGCCAACTCGGGAAACAGCGCCAGACTTTCGGTCATGTACGGGAGCCGGGAGGCGAACGCGGGCAACACGAGCTCGAATTCCGACAGTTGGTCCCGGAGCCACCAAAGACGGGGCAAGGTCTCGGTGACCCAGTGAAAGTAGCCGTTGGAGAGCCTGTCGGTGGCGATCAGCGCTACCCTTCGGTCCCGGGGGACGAAGTCCCGATTCCTGGTCACCGCTCGGATCGCCGCCCCCTTCAGCAGCCCCTTCCAACCACCCAGGTCGGTGTGCCACCCCGAAGGCAGAAACGGACCGGTGACGGTGTGGGTTGAAACCGAAGGAAAGACCCTCTCGGCCTCGGCGGCGAACAACCGGGCGTCGTCGGGATGGCCCAGAGGCGGCAGGGCCCGCCGAACGGTCTCCAACGGAAGCGTCAAGCCAGCGCCGTCCGGAAGAACGCGATGGTCCGCTTCAGACCCTCCTCGAGGTCGACCTGGGGACTCCAGCCCAACTCGGTCTGGGCCAAGGTGATGTCGGGTTTCCGCTGTTTGGGGTCGTCCTGGGGAAGGGGAAGGAAGGCCAGCTTCGACTTGCTCCCCGTCAGCCGGATGACCTTTTCGGCCAGCTCGAGCATGGTGAACTCGCCGGGGTTCCCGATGTTGATGGGCCCCGTCATACCGGCTTTGGTCCCCATCAAGCGGACGAAGCCCTCGATCAGGTCGTCCACGTAACAGAACGACCGGGTCTGCTGACCCTCGCCGAAGATGGTGATGTCGTGGCCCCGCAGGGCTTGGACGATGAAATTGCTCACGACCCGGCCGTCCTGGGGGTGCATCCGGGGGCCGTAGGTGTTGAAGATCCGCACTACCTTGATGTCGACGCCGTGTTGGCGTTGGTAGTCGAAGAACAGGGTCTCGGCGCACCGTTTCCCCTCGTCGTAGCAGCTGCGGATCCCGATGGGATTCACCTTGCCCCAGTACGCTTCGGGCTGGGGGTGAACGTCGGGGTCGCCGTAGACCTCGCTGGTCGACGCCTGAAACACCCGGGCCTTGGTGCGTTTGGCCAGTTCGAGCATGTTCAGGGCCCCGAGGACGCTGGTCCTGGTCGTCTGCACGGGATCGAACTGGTAGTGGACCGGGCTGGCGGGACACGCCAGGTTGTAGATCTCGTCCACCTCGGTGAAATACGGGTCCGACACGTCGTGGCGGATCACCTCGAAATAGGGGTTCGCCATCAGCGGGACGACGTTCTGCTTTTGTCCCGTGAAGAAGTTGTCGAGGCACAGCACCTCGTTCCCTTCCTTCAGCAACCGCTCGCACAGGTGCGAACCCAAGAATCCGGCTCCACCGGTGACCAAGATGCGTTTTTTCATTGTCTTCCTTTTCCCATTCCGGATGCATTGACCTTGACCGTCACTTCCACCGCGGCCACGAATCGGCCCAAGGGCCAGGTGACCAACGCCAGGAACCGGCTAAGGCGCCACGGCAACGCCTTCAGCGCGTCTGCGAGCCCCACCCGGGCCAGGGAGCACATGCGGGCGTGTTTGATGCCGAACAGGAAGAAGGCCTGGGGCCTCGTCCAGAACAGAAACCTCGGCACGGTCAGATTGTCGCGCTGGGCGAGCACCCTTCCCCCCGAATTGCGCCGCGGGTTCACCGTCCGTACCACCGAGCTGTCGGGGCCGTCGTTGTGGTAGGTCCTCAGGGGAAGGTTCACGAACCGGGTCTTGTACCGGGTGCCGATTCGTCCCAAGAGGATCCCTTCGGGAAGCCCGGCCTCGCCCAACACCTCGGGAAAGGGAAACTCCCGGAGCACCGACGTTCGATAGCATTCCCACTTGTCACCCTTCACCCCGTGGGTGATGAACGCCTGGTAGTAGGTGGAGTCGAACGGGTCGGAGGGGAACTTCGTTCCGACGATCCTGCCGGTTTCGGTCCGGCAGAGGAAGGTGATCACGCCGAACTCGGCCTCCCGGCCAGGGGGAAGGTGGTTCCAGGCGTCGAGCACCTGGGCCAGGGCCCCGGGAACGCACGAGTCGTCGCTGTCGAGGATGATCAGGTACGGGGAAGCGGTGATGGTGGCCGCCAGGTTGATCGCCCCGTGCTTGCCGCGGTTGGGCATCGAGACGAACCGGATGGGAAAGGGAGCGACCGCCGCCCACTGTTCGACCAGGACCCGAGTTCCGTCCTTGGACTCGGCGTCGACGACCAACCATTCGAAGTCGACCCCGGGCTGAAGGCAGAGGCTGTCGTAGACCCTGTGAAGCGTATGGGCGCGGTTGTACGTGGTCGTGAATACGGTCAGGAGCGCCATGTCTTCCTCCACCAGGATGCGGGGGCGATCTTCTTCAGCAGATGTTTGACAGCCAGGGCCACCGTTTGGCGGGCGTAGACCCCGCGGATGGACGGGGGCGCACCGGCGTCGAGCATGGCGTCACACTTCTCTCGCTGGCCTGAGGCGAGTTGCTTCCAGGTGTACCGTTCCAAACGGACCCGGGCGACCGGTTCGTCCCAGCGGGTGGCACAAACCCCCGCGGTCAGGCACCGGGCCAGGAAATGGTGGTCCCCGGCGACCCTGAACCTCAGTTCGAACGGAAACTTCCGAAGCAAGTCCCGGCGGGCGAAGAGGCTCTGGTGGGAACAGGGCATGGCCCGGTAGGTCGTATCGAAGGGTTGGCACGCGGTGAAATGCACGCCGCCATCGGGGTAGACCTGCTCGCACGAGCCGTAGGCGAGGTCGGTTTCGATCCCGTCCAACCCCGCTTCGGCGACCGTGGTCGGCGCGACGAACACATCGGCGGTGTTCAAGAACAGGATCCAGGTTCCCCGGGCCAGCCCGACCGCCTTGTTCATGGCGTCGTAGATTCCCCGATCGGGTTCGCTGACCCAGCGGTCCACCTCGCCCCGGTCGGCCGCAGCGCGGATGTCGTCCACGGTGCCGTCGGTCGAACCGCCGTCGACGACGAGGTACTCGAACTGGGCCCGGGCCGTCTGCTGCCGGACGCTGGCCAGAGTGGTGAGGAAGTCGTTCCTGGCGTTGAACACGACGGTGACGATGGTGAGCAGCGGGGGGGTCAAGGTTTCGTGCCTTTCATCCAGCGCCAGATTTTTCGGAGCAGGGCCGTGCCCCTCCCCTGGAGGATGACCCAGGGATGAAACCCGCGCCGAGGTTCCGCGGGAAGGTTTTCGAGGAAGGCTCGGACGACGGGCAATCCGCGCTCCCATTCCCGACGCCCCTGTTCGGCGGCCGTTCGGGCCGCGCCGCCCCAGGAAGAGGCGTTCGAAAGATCCAGCGGCTGAGGCTGGTCGGGATCGAACAAAATGCCGTCGGTCCCGGAGACGATGTATTGGTTGGCGGTGGGCAGGTCCGGGGCCACCACGCACTGACCGAGGGCCAAGGCCTCGAGGAACGCCATCCCGATTCCCTCGGAAAGCCGGGGTGCGAAGAAGACGTTGACCCGCGAAAGCGCGCTCTGGTAGTCCTCGGGCCTGTCGAACCAATCGGTCTGAACGAAATCGGAGGCTTGGATTTGTCCGGGAAGGGGTAGAACCGCGGTCGCCGGAGCGTGGGCGGTGTGCAGGTGGAACGATTCCCACGCCGTGGTCGAGGCCAGGGGGCCGATTTGGCGCCAGTCCAGCTGGTCGGTCCGGGGCCAGAAGAACCCCCGAAGGCCACCGACGAAGCTGGCTTGGGTCGAAGGGACCGGGGGCCGGTAACTGACCCTCAGACATTCGAGGCCCCAGGGTTCCAGAAGGTCGGCCAAGGCGCTGCTGAAACAGAGCACCTTGAACCCTCGGTACGCGATCCAGAAATCGTGGTCCTTGGGGCAATCGTCGTACATGGGAACCAGCACGACGCTCCGGGCTCCGAAGGCCTCCAGTTCCCGGGGAGAAAATCGATGCTGCCAGACCACGATCAGGTCCCACCGGGTTCCCGGCAACGACGCCCAGACGTCCTGATGGGCGATGACGGCCACCGAACCGAACCATTGGTTGAGCAGGTCGATGAAGAATTGGGAAGACCGGGTCTTGGTGAGGTGGTAGGTGTTGGCCAGGAAGGCGACGTTCATTTCAAGACTTTCTGGAGCTTGGCTCTCAGGCGTTCCAGCGGGCTTCCCCAGTACAACTTCTGGAACGTCTTCCGGTCGGCGGTTTCGTCCCTCAAGAAGAACGCGGGGTGGCGCAGGTCACCCAGCGGTTCGAGGGCCCTGCCGCCCTTTTCCGACGCGCTCTGAACGGTGTTCGTCGCGTGGTCGCCGAACCCCAGGTTGGTCACCAGGTTGACGTTGGGATAGAGGGATAGCGCCCCCTCCTTCCAGATGGTGAACGTCCATTGGTAGTCCCAGGTGTCGATGGGAAGGTCTCTGGTCCTCTGAAACATGTAGGTCCAATACCTTTGTTCCTTCCTGGAATCCCAGAACCCCTTTTGGCGGGCCTGTTCGAGGAAGGCCTCGAGGGACGAAAGCTCGAGGTCGATCCGATCCCACGCCCGCTTCCAGGTGGCCCAACCCCAGCAGTGGCCGTACCGGGAAAAATAGGAACTGGAGGTCGCTTGGTCGGCGCCGGCGATGAAACTCGAACCGCAAACTTGAAACACCCGTTCGTCGTCGCGGTACTTCTCGAGGTTCACAGCCGAATAGCGAAAGAAGTCAGGACCGGGAAGGCAGTCGTCCTCGAGGATGATGCCCTCGCCGGCCTCGTCCAGAAACCACGAGATCGCCTCGGACACGTTCTTCCGGATCCCGACGTTGGCGGGGCGGAACAGGGTCTTCACCTCGCAGGGCCAGTCGACGGACCCCACCACGGCCCGGGTGGCTTGGCAGGCCTCAGCCTCTCCCTGCCGGTGGGCCCGGGGACCGTCCGCCGCCAGAAACAGCCGTTCGGGCCTGGCCTGACGGATGGCCTCGAACACCAGTTTCGTCTGTTCGGGGCGCCGGAACAGAATCAGGAGAACGGCGGGGGTCTTCATCGGCCCCACCATCGTCGGAGCCTGTTCTTCAGGCGGGACCAAGGGGTCAACGCCCGCCAACTCCCGAAGCACCAATGGATGGCGTAGGTCTCTGGATCGGCCAGGATGTCGGCCAGGGCCTGGTCGTTCCGGGGCATCACCGGGTGGAACCACGATCGCGGGGGGATGAAGATCGTGGAGTCGTTTTCAAACCCCTGCTTCCAGACGTGGGTCACCCGGCCGGGTCCCGTCTGGGTGATGACATCGTCCTCGACATCCGTGTTCGCGGCCGTCGGCGGAAACTTCCGCAGGTCTTCCAACAGCGCCGTCCAGAACGGATGCTTCGGTTCCGAAGCGAACAGCGCGTTCCCCAGGAAGATCGGCGCGCCGACCTCGGATTCCCGGGGCAACACGAGGTGGTAGTCGAGCAGGTCGTAGGGTTTGAGGATCTGATAGTCGGTGTCGAGGTACAGGCCGCCGAACTGCTCCATGTAGAGGTACCGGATCAGGTCGGCCCGCATGATCGGTTGGGGCAACCCGACGTACACCGCCTCGAGGTCGGGGCGACGCTCGCGGATCAGGGCCAGGTTGTCCTCGTCGGTCCAGAGCTTGTACGTCCAGTCCGGGTGCATCTCGATGAGCTTCTGCTGGAGCGGCTTCCATTTCGGGCCGACATCCGCCGTCTTGGCGGTCTGGTGGATCAGTTTGGGAATCATGGGGAACCTCGGCTTTTCTTCAAACACAATTGAACGTTCTCGAGGACGGCTTCGAATCGAATTTCCCGGATGTCCTCGAACCTTCCGTCGGCGTACTCTTCCTGGAGAGCTTCGAACTCCGCGAGCCGGTTCATGATTTTCGGCGGGAAAACGACGAAACAGCGGCGCCCTGGGGTTTCCGGGTAGGGAACGAACCGCCCGAAGTGCTGCCCGAAGGCGACACCCACCACGCTCTTCACCCCGCAGGCCAAGGCCAAGTGCAACAAGGCGCTGTCGTTCCCGACGAACAGGGAAGCGCCGCTCAGGATCCGGGCCGACTCGACCAGCGTCGTCCTCTCGCGAAGGTCTTTCACCCGGTCGCCCAGGCTTGCAAAATCGAAGCCCTCGACGGAAGGCCTCTTCCCCAACAGGACGATCCCCAGGGAAGAATTCTCGAGGAGGTGCCTTGCCAGCCGGACGAAATTCTCCAGGGGCCATTCCTTCTCCCGACGGCTGGCGTCCATGTGGAAGGCGGCGTAGTCACCGGGAACGACCCGGGGAAACGCGGGGAGGCGGCCCACGTCGATGACCGGACACTCCAGCGCGATCGGATGGCCCACAAGGCGTTCGGCGAACTCCTTGTTCCGCTGGAATTCAAACACGACCCGGGCAGGGCTGACCGGGATGAACTGGGTGTAGGTCTTGTGGGAGATTTGAAAAACCGACTCGTTGTTGACGCTGTCTCCGGCCCCCGCGATCTTTTGCGTCGCCGAGAGGTCGCCGACCAGCCGGTCGGACCAGTAGGTCCGCGAGTACGGCGGATGGATCAACGTTTCGAACTGGTGGGAAACCAGACGGTGGCTGGTCTGGGCCCGGTACCAGGCCGACTTGCTGTACCGCGTCGGCTCGATCCACAGGAACTCGTCGAAGACCTCGCCGTCGAGGGCCTCGGCGAGGGGACGCCAGTACACGTTCCCCAACAGGGAGAACCGGTAGCCCGCGTACTGCGGCGCATCTTTGAGGACCCGCAACACGTTGCGGAACAAGATGTAGTCGCCGATGGCGTCGACCCGGACGATCAGCAACGTCTTGGCTGGGGGGGTGTGGGTGCTCATGGTCTTGCGGACCAAGAAGGCCAACCGGAACACGAAAGCGGGAACCGCGAAAAGGAACTCTCGTCCGAGCCCCAACGCCTTCGACAGCAGGCGGTTCAGGCCTTTGCTCCAGGGGACTCCCGCATTTTTTCCACGATCTTCGTCGTCGAGTACCCGTCCACGAACGAAATCACCACCGTCTTTCCGGCGAACTCGCGGCCGACGATGTTCTCGACACGGTAGTCCCCGCCCTTGGCCAAAACGTCGGGGCGAATCGCCTCGATGAGGTCGCGAGGCGTGTCCTCTTCGAACAGGACGACGAAGTCGACGAACTCGAGGGCGGCCAGCATCTCGGCGCGGTCGGCCTCGGCGTTGATAGGACGCGTCGGTCCCTTGAGCCTTTTGGTGGAAGCGTCGGAGTTGAGTCCGACGATCAGCGCGGACCCCAAGCCCCGGGCCTTCCTGAGGTAGTCGAGGTGGCCCCGGTGAAGGATGTCGAAACAGCCGTTCGTGAACACGACGGTCTCGCCGCGGGCCCTCAGTTCGGCGACCCGACCCAGGCCCTGTTCGAGGGTGACGACCTTGCGGTGGGAGGCGAAGCCCGACAACCGGGTTTCGAGCTCTTCGGGGGTGACGCTGGCGGTACCGAGTTTGCCCACGACAATGCCGCCGGCGACGTTGGCCACGTGGACGGCGTCGCGGCTTTCCTTCCCTGCGGCCAGCATCAGCGCCATCACCGCCAAGACGGTATCCCCCGCCCCGGAAACGTCGAACACTTCCTGTTTGGAGGTGGCCAGGTGGAGGGTGTGCTCCGACTCGACTAGGGTCATGCCCCGGTCGGACCGGGTCACCAGGACGGAACCGACCCGGTACCGGGCCCTGAGTTCTCGGGCGGCCGCCTCGACGGCTGAGTCTTCGTTGGCCACGGGATGGCCCGCCGCCTCGGAAAGCTCCTTCACATTCGGTTTCACGAGCGTGGCGCCCGAATACTTCGTCCAGCTGTTGTGCTTGGGGTCGACCAGCACGGGGGTTTCACCCGCCAGTTCCATCACCAGCCGGCACACGTCCTCCCGGCAGACGCCCTTGGCGTAGTCGGAAATCACCACGAGGTCGTGGTGCGGGACCAGTTCTCGGAGCTTTTCTTTCAAGTGGGAATAGTCGGCTTCTGTGAAGTCGCCGGGGTTTGAATCGAAATCCACCCTGACGATCTGCTGGTGGCCGCTGATCACGCGGATCTTTGTGACGCAAGCGACGGCGGTAGTCGGACAGGCGTTCGCGACCCCTTCCGCGGCGAGGATCTGGGCCAGTTGCCTCGAGTTCTCATCGCTTCCCAAGAACCCCAACAACGTGGCGCGCCCCCCCAGGGAGGCGATGTTCTTGCAGACGTTCGCGGCTCCACCGGGGACTTTCTTCACGGAGTTGGTCTTGACCACCGGCACCGGGGCCTCGGGAGAGATCCGCTCGACGCTACCGGAATAGTAGACATCGAGCATGGTATCGCCGACCACGAGCACCCGGCAGTTTTGAAAGTCGAACGCGGGGGTCATAGGCCGTCCTCGAACAGTTCGCACAGGATGTGGTACATCAGCTCGTGGACCTCTTGGATGCGGGCGGTCTCGTCGTCGTCGACCACGAGGGCCAGATCGACCAACCCCTTGAGTTTGCCGCCGTCCCGGCCCAGGAAGCCGATGGTAAAGCAGCCCCTTCGACGCGCCTCGAGGATGCCTTCCACGACGTTCGCGCTGTTTCCCGACGTCGTGATGCCGAAGACAAGGTCCCCCGGCCTTGCCAGGGCCGCCACCTGGCGGCTGAAGATGGCGTCGAAGGAAAGGTCGTTCCCCGACGCTGTCATGTTCGACCCGTCGGTGTTCAAGGCGATGGCGGGGTAGGCGGCGCGGTTCTTCACGTACCTCACGACGATCTCCGTCGCGAAGTGCTGGGCATCGGCCGCGCTGCCGCCGTTCCCCATCACCAGCACCTTGCCTCCCGAGAGGAGAACTTCGTTCAGTTTCTGGCCGGCGATGACCAGCTGGGGGATCAGAGACGCGGCCTTCTGGACGGCCTTTTGGTGGCGTTCAAAGCTTGCTTCCACCAATTTCAAAGGGTCATTCACGTTGTTCTCTCCCAATAGCCGCCGGTCTGGCTCAGCAAGTCGAGGTACGACTTGACGCTGGACCCGAGGTCGGCGAACGGCAGGTCGTATTTCCCCACGTCCCGAAGTTGGGTGAGGTCGGCCTGGGTGAACCTCTGGTACTTCCCCTCCAACTCGGCCGGGAACGGAATGTATTTCTTCTCGGCCTGGGGAAAGTACCGCTGGACGGCCTCGGCGATCGCCTCGAAGCTCTCGGCCTTTCCGGTCCCGGCGTTGAAGATGCCGCTGGCCTCGGGGTGTCGGTAGAAGTGCATCAAGATCTTCACGATGTCGTCGACGGCCACGAAGTCCCGGCGGAACCTCTCGCTCCCCTCGAACAGGCTGAACGCGTTGTCCTTTTGGACCTGTTGGAAGAAGTGGAACACCACCGAGGCCATCTTTCCCTTGTGGTTTTCCTGGGGACCGAAGACGTTGAAGAACCGCAACCCCAGCACCTGGCTCCGGGGCTTGCGCACCAGTTCGCGCCTCACCCTTTGGTCGAACAGGAATTTCGAGTACGCGTAGACGTTCAACGGGGCCTCGCAGGCCCGGTCTTCGGCGAAGCCGTTCGTCCCGTCGCCGTACACCGAAGCCGACGAGGCGTAGAGGAACGGCACCCGGGTCCGGAGGCAGTGGTCCATCAGCACTTTGCTGTATTCGTAGTTGTTGCGCATCATGTAGCGCCCGTCACCCTCTGTGGTGCTCGAGCACGCGCCGATGTGGAAGACCGCCTGGGCCTTTCCAAACCGGGTCAGCGGGTTGGTTTCGAGGAAATCTTCCTTGTCGACGTAGTCTTGGATGTCGAACGCGGCCAAGTTTTTCTGTTTCGAGCCGTTCGTGAGGTTGTCGACGACCAGGATGTCGCGCTCCCCGGCTTGGTTGAGCGCCCGGATCAGGTTGCTCCCGATGAACCCCGCGCCGCCTGTGACAATGATCATCCTTCCCCCTGAAGGGAGCGTTCCACGTCGCTCCAAGACCCTAAGCTTTCTTTTTTCCGGATGGGATAGTGGCCCTGGATCAGCACCGTCCGCAGGCCCTCGCACTCGATCACGTCGCTGTCCTTGTCGCCGACCATCAACGACCGGGCCAGGTCGACGTGGTGTTTTGCGACGGCCCGGAGGATCATCCCCGGCCGGGGTTTTCGGTCTTCGCCTTCGAGGAACGGGCAGACGAAGAACTCGTCGATCACGACCCCTCGCTTTCGGAATTCGTCGGCCAGGCGGCGGTTCACCGCGTCGGCGTCGTTCAGAGTGAACAACCCCTTGGCGACGCCGGACTGGTTGGTGACGACCAGGAGCTTATACCCCAGCGCCTGGGCCTTCTTCAACGGTGCGACCGCGGTTTCCAGCACGACCACGTCTTCGGGCCTTCCCACGTACCCGGAATCTTCCATCAAGATGCCGTCGCGGTCGAGGAAGAGGGCCTTCTTTGCGTTCACCACGAACCCTCCAGGTAGGTCATCCAAGGCGTTTCGATTCCCCGGGGGTACCACTGCCGGGCCTGCCAGCCCAGCCAATACAGCGGCCCGTACACCGGAAGCGTTCGGCGGCACAGCGCGGCGCCCCACCAGGCGAACGTACTGTTGCTCACCACCCCCCCGGCGCAAAGGCTCATCAAAGCCAGGTCCTCCAGAGGACTCAGGGTCGAAATGGTCTGCGGTAGGATATCAGGAAACCTCTGGCGGCACCATTCTCCCGAATCCCCTAAGAAGACGTAATGAAGGTCCTCTGCTTGGGTGGTCAGAGAACCCAGAGCCGTCCTGTAGTAGGCCTCCCCCAGCAGCGGCTTGATGCCTTCCTTGACCAGGTAATGGAGGTAGTCTCCGCGGCGGACGTGGACGAACACGGGGGTTCGACCCTGGGCCGCCTCTTCAAGGTACCGCCGGGCTTTTTCGAGGATGGGGCCGGGAAACTGGAACGGCACCTCGCCGGCCAACGGCTGCTGAAAGTACCCTTCCACGTAGGTGAGCGGCAACCAGCCCTTGGTCTTGGTGAGGATGCCCCTCCACTCGATGTGGGAGGAAACCAGCCGGGTGTGTCGGAAGAACGCGCCGACCCAAGGGGAGACGAACTTGTCGATGAACCGAGTGAACGGCCGAAAATCCGTGTTGTAGTACCGTCTCAACCCCCGGAACATCTTGGGGACGCCGAAGAGGTTGATCGCCAGGACCCGTTCCCGGGGCTTGCGGATGGATTCGAGGTACGTGATTTGGAAAAGGAGATTTCCGAGCCGAGCTCCGGGCGCGAAGTAGAGGATCATAGAGTCTCCCAGGTGGGCGGATACACGTCGGCCAGGTTGTAGACAAACCCTGGTTCCGGGGCGAGCCAACTGTCGGGGGTGACCACCCGGATTCCTGTACGGGTGTTCAAGTACGCCCCCCACCAGCTGAACGTGGAATTGGCGATGACCAAGCCGGCGGCGTGGACCATCAGGTTCATGTCCTGCCAGGCGGTCCGCGTCGCATCGGTCACGACTTCCACCCGAGGGTCCCCGGAAAACAGCTCCCGACAGTAGCCGGGGTCGTCGGTGACCACCAAAAACCGTTGCCCGGGAAAACGCTCCATGGCCCTCTGGTAGTACGACGAGGGAAGCGAGATGCCGATGGCGACGAAATCGGTCCGCCGCACGTGGAGAACCACCGACGAGGAAGCCTTCTCCAACCAAGGGTCGGGGAGGGACAGCCGTTCGAGAGACGCCCTGACCCCGTCGAAAACTTCGGCGGGGAGGTGTTCGAAGTACCGAAACGACTGCCAATACCCATCGAGGAAACAGCTGGTCTCCACCTTCGAAAGCGCGGCGTCGTAGGCTCCAAACCGATCTTGCCAAAAGGACCTGTGGACAGGCCCGGCCAAGCGCTGTCGAAACCTATGCCATCGACCCGACCAACCCGGGCCACCCAGGCTCTCGGCCAGAACCCCGGGGTCGGCCTGAGTCACGGGAATCAGGTTCGCCAGGTCGGGGACCTGGGCCGAAGGCTCGTACCACAGGGCGGCACCCAGCCGTTGGGCCACGGCGTACCCCGTCCAGTACTGGAACAGCTGGTTTCCCACCCGACCCCGGAAACGAACGATGACGTTCTTACTTGCCATCGAGGAAAACGCTTTGGAACTTCTTCATGACGGGTTCGGGGGAATGTTCCGCAGAAAACGCGTCCCAGTCGCGGGACGGATCGGGGTGGAACCCGGTGAGAATTCTACGCAGCTCGCTGGGATTTCGATAGTAGAGTCCCCTGTCTTTCAAGACATGGATGTGGTTGCGGTCGGAGACGAAGTCGGCGTTGCAGGTGATGACGGGCTTTTGGCAGATCGAGAACTCGCCGCAAGCCAGGCCGAAGCTTTCCCCCTGACGCCGGGCGTGGAGCATCGCGTCGCAGGAATTGATGAACCGCCTCTTGCGGACCGCATCGCTGGTGCCGGGCAAGAACACGACGTTGGGGAAGGAACGCCGCTGGTACAGGAAGGTCGTCACCGCCTTGTTGATCTTCGCCCGGGCAAAGTACACCCTCTCGGCCAGAAAATCGTCGGTGTTCATGAAAAGGAAGTACCGGTCGGGGTGGCTTCGGGCCACGTCGTAGACGATCCTCCGGGCGAACTCCACGTCGAAGGTGTCGTTTCCTCCATAGCGGCCGAAAACGACGGCGTCCCGGGGGATGCCCAACTCCCCCCTCAGGTCGGCCCCATCGTCGGCCACCTGGACCATGTGGGGGACGAAGGGAGCGGTCCCTCCGGTCATTTCGCGGCTCAACCACTCCGAGACGTAGGCGTAGACGTCGCCGTGGGGTTCGAAAAACTTGAAGACGGCGTGCACGCAGTTTTTGACCCCGGGGACCAACAGGCTGGACGCCTGCCCCGCTCGAATGAAATAGACCGCGTCGACTTGGTTTCGGGCCGCGATCTCGGCCAGCTCGGCGGGGTCCGCGTAGGGGGTGGTTTCAAACCGGGCCTTGAATTTCTCCACCACTTCCGGAACGTTGCTCCCTTCGCGCGGGTAGACCACGAAGGATCGGTTCCCCAGGATCACTTCGTTGAAATGCGCATAGTCGTACAGCGCGATTTCGGTTCCCCGAAGGCCCATCTGGTTGGCGTGGAACAGAACCCTCACTCAAGGCTTCCCAAAGCGGCGAAAGAAGTGTTCAAAGAACTTGGTACCACGAAAGTATTGGTCGTAAATCTGCACGGCTTGGAGTTGCATTTCTGTGGTCTTCCCCAGGCGGTGGGCGTCTACCAGGGCCGAGGCACACCGTTTTTCGCTCTTCTCGATGATGCAACAGTCCTTCCAGGGGACCTCATCGGCCAACGGCAACTCGATGTCGGTATCCACCAGCACGGGGATCCGTCCGACACCCAGAGTCTGATAAAACCGGATCGAAAAGTTGCCGGCGCCTCGGTTACAGAGGTTGAAGACGTTCTCCCGAAGGTTGTTGTAGAAATCGACAGACGGGTCGCGGTCTTGGATTTCATGGCCACCGAACTTCTCCCGCTTGATGAAGTGGGTCGCCACGCGACGGTCTTTCTCCATCACTTCGATCAGCTTCTTGCGATGCTGGGACACCAGCCCACAAAAGCCCACCGTCGGGCGGTTTTCCGGAGGACAGGCCGGGAACGCTTCTTCCGGCACCGACCAAAAATAGGGGATGACCGTTTCGTACGGCTTCCTCTTGGATCTCTTCAGGCTCGTGCGCAAGAGCCAGAGGTTTTCGACCTTCGGGTAGACTCCGTCGTGGTCATCGACAATCACGACGATCAGTTTTCTCTTCAGGCCCTTGTAGCGTTCGGAGAGCGCTTCCAGGGTGGCTTCCACGGTGGGATGCGCCCAGAGGATGCAGCCGTAGAAGGCGAAATCGCAATCCTCCACCGGCGCGATGGTATAGCTCCCCGGCGGGAACAAGGAAGTCAGACGCTCTTCGGGCGGTTCCGTGAAGCCGAGGCGGTAGGGTCTCATCGATGCTAATTCCTTTTCTTACTTCAAGAACCGCTGGGCGATCGTCTTGGTCTTGCGCTTGGCCCGCATCACCAGGTCGCCGATGACCATGATGGGCCAGGGCTTGGGATGGAACTTCTCGACCTCGGCTTCCTTCAGGAGTTGGAGTTCCCAGGGCGAGGCCTTGGCCAGAAGCACCTTCCTGACCGGCTTGGGGATGTCGCTCAACCTGAAAATGTTGCCGAGCTGCTCCGAACCCAGTTTTAGCCGAGCCCGGGCCTGGTCGAGTTCCTTCTGAACGGCGACCAACAAGCGATTCCGTTCCCGGTAGGCGTCCTCGACAGGGTCCTCGATCTTGCGAAAGTGGGCGGTGATGGATTCAAAAACATGGACGGCACTCGTCGCCTGGTCGTTCAGGGCGTTCACATAGGTTGTGAAGGCCAAGGGGACCTCTCTGACCGCCTCATCCCATTGGGCGATGTTGTTCATGACGCCGTAAAGCGGAACACCGAAGGTCCCGGATGTGGTGGAAAAGGAATCGTCAAAGACGAGGCACGGCGTACCACACAGGGTCGCTTCGTAGCTCAGGTTGGTCAGAGGATCCAGGCAAACCAGAAGCTTTGACCTGCGGACGATGTTGACCAGTTCGAGCCTCGAGGTCGGAAACAGCCGGTTGAGGACGACGACTTTCTTGTAACTGGCGACGATTCGCTCCAGCTCCCGGACCCGCGAAACGAGCAGCTTCTTGTTCACCTTGCCCAAGTAGATGGCCACCTGGTCCTCGCGCTCGACGTGGGGATCGGGACAAAAGACCGCGCTGTCGTCGTTGAGAAGAAACAGCGGGGGCAAGTTTGCATCGACGGTCTTGGAATAGGCCATCAGGTAGTCCGTGGGCCCGTAGTCGATCCCGTAATTCATGAGGTAATAGGGCCGATTGAGCAGATACCGGACGACCCTCTGGGCTCCGAGGGGGTTGCCCTGGATCACATCGGGGTAGACCACGATGTCCTGGGGGCCGACGTCCTGGGGGCCGAAGTCATGGTTCTCGTAGAGCACGATCCCCTTGTAGCGCAGGGGAATCTTCGCCTCCGTTTCGCTGGAGTACTTTTCCTGGCAGACGATCTTGGCGGCTACGCCGTTTCGGTTCAGCGTTTCGGCCAGGGTGTAGAGGACCCTGACCCCGTAGGACGCCTTGTCGTAGCTCCAGATGTTGATGTAAATCATCGACCGCCCCCACGTCCCGCCAACCCCATGAAATGGCTTTTCAGCTGGGAATACCTTTTGGAATTGGCGTAGCGCTGACCCAGGAGGGTTCTCACAGGCGCCAGCGTGAAAATTTTCTCAAAGAGCAAACCAACCCGCTTGGCGATTGGCAGGAGGTACAGCCGGGGCCCTAATCGGAAAAGAAGACCCAACGCCTGCTGGGGGAAGGAGCGCCAAAACAACGCATAGGGAATATCGGTGAACTCGTCGATGTTTTCCAATTGGTAGGCGTTCCGGTTTTGGTGAATCTTCGACCACCGGCCTTGGGCATTCTTCAACTCCTGATCGCAGGCCTTCTGGTACGAGAAATCACCTTCCCACCGGTCAAAATGCGCTTCCACCATCTGGACGAAACTTCGCACGTTCTCGCGATTCCCTTGGTCCGCCTGCTGCCGGTAGACCTGCACGACTCGTTCGTGGTGAAACGCCGAGCGGCATTCCTCTGTGGTGAACGAGACACCGATGAGCGGAATGTTGAACGTCTTGCTGGTTTGATAGATGGAATCATCAGCCACGAAAACAGGGGTCCCCAGAAGCGTCGTCTCGTAGTGGATGTTGCTCAGAGGATCAAACGAAATCAAGAGCCGCGACTCCGAGAGGATTTTGACCAGCTCGCTTTTTTGGCGAGGCTGGTTCCGGGTAATGAGTTTGATTTTGGAAAAGCCGACCAATCCTCTCGTGCGTTCGAGGTTTTTCCTCAACGAATCGCGATTGGTCTTGCCGAAGTGCACCGCCACCTGATTCTTCTTCTTCCACGGCGTTGGGTGATAGGCGTAGGTATTCAAGAGGAACAGCTGAGGGAGCACGGGGTCCACCGAATAGCTGTAGGCCACCAGGAAGTCGTGGGGGTTCAGCAAATCCGCTTCGGGAACCAACAAACCCGGAATATTCATCAGGTACCGCACCGTTCTCGCGGTGCCCATGGGATTGCCCACCGCCGAATCGGAGTACAGTCCGATGTCGTCGGGCCGAACGTCGCTGGCCCCAAAGTTTTCGTTCCAACGGTAGAAATCTAGGGACGCGTACCGAGCCTTTGCCTCGGGAGTACTCGCGCCATCGTAGGGGTTGCCTTCATGACAAACCAAGGCGACGGCCTCGCCGCAATCGTGCAGGAGGTACGCCAGCTCGTACAAAAGCGCGATGCCGTTCGAACGAGTGTTGAGTTTTGGTACGTAGAGAAGGAATCGCCTCGCCACCCTAGACCTACCTTGACTGTCTCTCATTCATAGGCGCCGCCGGCTTCTTCGATGAGCCGCTTGTAACGCTTTTCCAACATCTCGATCCGAGTCGTGTCTTCTTCAAAGATCTGCCCGTAGAAATTCCGCTTGTTCTTCAGCCACATCAGTTCAAAGCCCACGGCCTTCATGATTCCCTTGTCGTAGGCCCCGTTCAAGGCCTGGGGACATTGGAAGATCACCTTCCGCGTTTCGTACCGCTGAATCGTGCCTGCTTCAAACCGTCTGAGGAAGGGAATGGTCTCCTTCGAGACGCCACCGCCGACGATGACTTCCAGGTTGTGGCGCTTGGCGGCCTGAAAGACCCGGGTCGCGATGTCAAAGATCCGGTCAGAGTTGACGTCTTCCCGGGTCAGGCCCAACGAAGCGGTCAGGTCGACCCGACCGAAGACAATTCCCTTCAGTCCGGTGATGTCGTATTTGTCCAGCAGGTTGTCGATGTTTTCGCAGGCCGTGATGGTTTCCACGTTGATCAAGAAATCCACGGTGTCAAACTCGTCCTGGGGGTACGCCGTCCGGGCGGACCCCAGGTACTTTTTGAGCGCGTACGGAGATTCGATCATGGGACCCACGATGTGGGTGACCCCGATGGCCCTGGAATCGTAGAAGTCTTTCAGGGCCTCGCACCCACCGATCTTGATGGTCAGGTCCAACCCCGCCTTGGTCACGACCTCTTTCAACCGAAGGGCCTCTTCGAGGCGAGTTCCTTCGGACTCAAATTCGGCCTTGACCCCCACGACGTGGAAATTTTCTCTCAGGTCCTTGAGTTGGTCGACCATTCGTCCTTCGAGTTTGTTCATAGGGCATCCTTTCCATTTGATTCATTGATCATATTCTGTTCGAATTCGTTCCGCGGAAGGAACGGGTACATGTCCTCCAACGGCTTGCTGATGATGCGGCCGTCGGCCAACTTTTCCGAAGAGAGTTTCGGTTCAAAATTGTAGTCCAATTTCAGTTCCACTTCCCAGATCACCGGACCCTCGATGCTCAGAACCTGGGCCTGGTCCGCCGAGACCTGGTCTAGGGTCCGGGTTCGGACAAAGGGAATTCCATAGGTCTTGGAAAGAGACTCCATATCGGGAAAACCCAAACCGCTCGCCGTACCGCACCCGTACTGCTGTCCGAAAAAGTTCACCTGGGTCTGACGAATCGAGGCATACCCGCCGTTGTTCAAGTACACCAGCTTCACCGGCAACTTGTTGAACGCGAGGGTCGCCAGTTCCTGAAGGTTCATTTGAAGGCTTCCGTCTCCGGCCAAACACCAAACCGGACCCTGGGTCCCCTGGGCGGCGCCCAAGGCTGCCGGCAGGTCGTACCCCATGCTGGCGCAGCCTGAATTCCAGAACAGTCGCTGTCCCTTCTTCACGACGCCGGCTTGAAACAAGACCACGCACGCGGTTCCGTTGCCCGCCACGACGGTGGAGTCGGAGGGAAGCCCCAGAGTCCAGTCACGGAAGAAGGCGTAGGGATGGATGCGCTCCACCTCTTCGCGATGGACCTGTTGGCTGGCTGGGTACCGGCGGGTCCGCTCTCGGGCCCAACCGAGCCACGCGGCCACATCGGGGGCGGGGGCAACCTCGCCCGCGCGGACCAGTTCGGGAAGGAAGTCCTTCAGGTTTGCCAAGATCCCATGGGTGGGTTGGTAGGTGGGTTTTTGGAGCTCGGCGGCATCGACGTCGACGGCGACGGTGACGGCCCTTCGGGCATAATTTTCCCAGTTGTAGCTGATCTGCCGGATGTTGTTCCTGGTTCCCAAGAACAGGACGAAGTCGGCGTTTTGGAGGGTAAAGTTCCCCCCCCGGGTCCCGATGGTGCCGATCCGGCCGCAGAATTGAGGGTGGTCGTCGGCGACCAAGTCGAAGCCGTTGAACGTGGTCACCACGGGCACCTTCCACTGGGCCAGCAACTGGTCAAACTCGGCCAGCACTCCGGCCAACCGCAACCCGTGCCCCGCGACCACCACCGGTCGTCGGGCCTTCGCCAGAAGGTTCCTCACCAACTGGGCTTCTTGAACGAACTGGTTCGTGCCGGTTTGAGGTTCCAGCCAACCCGCCAGGGAAGCCTCGTCCACGCTGGCGCCCTGCACGTTCATGGGAACGTCGATCCAAACCGGGCCCATCCTTCCGTTCAAGGCCGTCCAGAGAGCCCGTTCGAGCACCTTCCGGATGTCCTTGGGGTTCGTCACCGAAACCGCGTACTTCGCGATGGGGGAGACCACCCGGATGATGTCGACTTCTTGGTCCCCCAATTGCCTGAGGGGAAGGTCGGGGCAGCTGGTGACGGTGGTTTCAAATTTGACCTGCCCGGAAAGATACACGGCAGGGATGCTGTCGGTGGCCTGGCCCAACAGACCCGTCAGGGTGTTCAGCCCCCCGGGACCCGTCGTGACGTTGACGATCCCGACCTTACCCGAGGCGCGATACAGCCCCTCGGCGGCGATGGCGCACGCTTGCTCGTGATGGTTGAACATCACCGTGAACGGCTGAACCCGGGCGAACGAGTCGTTGAGGTGCATGGCACCACCGCCGGTGACCATGAAGACGTGGCGCAAACCCTTTTGGTAGAAAAACTGGGCGATGTAGTCGCTGACCTTGATCATTGAAAATCCTTCCAGAGAGAGATGTCTGCCGGCGAGGCAAAAACCGACCGGGCGCCGGCCCGCAAGAGCGCTTCGGGAGAACCGTACCCGTAGGAAACGCCGAGGGCCTGGCAACCTGTTTCTCGGGCGGCGGTGATGTCCGAGATCCAATCCCCCACGACCCAGGTCGCCGAGGCTTCCAACCGGTGCCCCTCGAGAAGGAGTCGGACGATCGCCGTCTTGGTCAGTTTTCGGTCTTGTACGGTGTCAATGCAACAGAGCCCCTCGAACATACGGGGAAAATGCGTTGCCACCAACCGGCGGGTGGCGGTCTCGGGCTTGTTCGTCGCCACGAACAAGCGAATCTTCCGATCGTGAAGCGCCTCGAGAACGGCAGGCACCCCGTGGAAGGGGGCGGTGTTGAGCAGGGTCGAATGGTCGTACTCGTCCCGAAACGTTTGGACGATTCTCGAACGAAGGGCCGCGTCCGTCTCTGGCAAATGGATTTCAAGGATCTCGGAAATCGACGGGCCGATCCAGCTCTTGTCCATTTCGGGGGGAATTTCGACGGCGTTCTTGGTCAAGGCAACCCGCAAGGCCGCCAGAATGTCGGTGGCGGAATCCAGGAGGGTCCCGTCCAGGTCGAAAATGACAGCCCGTGGTTTCTCGGCTTCGGGGCTGATCATCGGTCTCGATTCCAGACCAAGACCTGTTCTCGGACCTCGCCTTCTTCCACGTCGTCGTTCTTGACGAGGCCCGCTTCCTCCAGAGCCACCACGACCAACCGCTGGGATATCCTTTTTTTGTCCCGTTTCATCGCCTCGACGATGCGATCGGTGTCCAGCGGCAGGTTCCAGTTCTTCTTTTGGACGAAGGGGGCAAAGAGCCCCCGCTCGAGGACGAGGGCTCGTTCCGGGCTCAACTTTCCCCGGGCGACCGAAATCCGGTTCGCCAACACCATGCCGATGGTCACGGCCTGACCGTGGGGGACGGCGTAGTGGCTGGAAGACTCGATCGCGTGGCCGAAACAGTGCCCGTAGTTCAGAAGGTTCCGGACACCCTTGTCGAATTCGTCCTCTTCGATGAAGCCTTTCTTTACGGTCAGTGCCCGGAGGATGGCCGCTCTGAGTTCCGTTGTCGAGCCCTTTTGGAGCGCGGCCGCGGCGTTTTGCATCAACGCCGTGGTCTCGGGGCCTCCGATGATGTGCAACTTGATGATTTCTCCCAGGCCGCTCAGGTACTCTTTCTTCGTCAGCGTGTTCAGCAACTCGGGAATCAGAACCACCTCGGTCGGGTTGTAAAAGGTTCCAAGGAGATTCTTGAACGATTTGAAGTTGATGGAGGTCTTGGCTCCGATGCAGGAATCCGATTGGGCCAAGAGCGTCGAGGGGTAAAAATTCCAGACCAGACCGCGGTAGAGGATCGAGGCGATGAACCCCGACAAGTCTTGAACGATGCCGCCTCCCATGGAGAGGATCCTCGAGCGCTTGGAAATCCCGACTTCCATGATCTTCTCGATGATGGTGGAAGCGTAGGCGACCGTCTTGTGCCGTTCGGTAGCCTGGATGGCGATGAGTTTCCCGGGAGGAACCAATCCCTCGAAGAGTCCGGGCCAGCGGTTGATCAGGTAAAGATCCACCAGAAGAAAGTCGGTCTCGGGGCGCACCGACGCCCGGAACGACTCGAGGGTTCCCTCTTGAACTTCGTAGTCCGAGAGCCGCGAGCGTATCGAAAACAATCTCATTGACACGTGAAGCCCCCATCGACAAAGAGGGTTTGCCCCGTAATGTAGGTGTTTCCCTCGGAAGCGAAAAAGTAGACGCTGGCGGCGATTTCGGATGGTTGCGCCAAACGGCCGAGGGGAATGCGACTCTCGATTTCGGCCAGTTGTTCGGCGTTGTTGTTCTGACTGGTCAACTCGGTGAGCGTGAAGCCCGGAGCCACCGCGTTGACGAGGATGCCTTCCGAGGCCCACTCCACGGCCGCCGATTTGGTCAGCCCGATGATTCCCGTCTTGGCCATCGAGTACACGGCGCGGCCCGGCTTGGACACCCCGGCCCAGATCGAACTGATGTTCACGACGTGCTTGACCCCCGGTTGCCTGCGGAGAGCCGGCAACGCCGCTTGCATCACCCGGAACGGGGCGACCAGGTTGACTTCGATGGTCTTCTGCAAGTCGGCCTCCAGAACATCCGAAATGGGGTTGATGGGATTGATGCCGGCATTGTTGACCAGCGCCGAAAGGGCACCCTCAAAGGTCTGAAAGTACCGGTGGATCGAATCCGGGTCGGCCAGGTCCAGCTCGGCCCTGGTCGGGGCCAGGACCCGCCACTCCCGGGCCTCGTAGAGTTGACAGATGGCCTGTCCGATGCCGCGGGATCCCCCGGTGACCAGGATCGTTTTTCGGGGTGGGTTCACGGGTCCACCATCAGTTTGGAAACGTCTAGCGAGTCCTGGTGCGCGCGATACCAGCGGGCCAGAGACTCGATTCCAGCCCTGAGCGACGTCGGGACTGCGTCGGGAAGCACGCTTTTGAGCCTTGTATTGCTTCCGCTGTACTCGGAACCCAGCGCGGGGTTCATGATCCGGAGGGGCAGATGGGGCTTCCCGAGCACGTCCAAGACGATCCTGGCGATGTCGGAGAGCAGGACACTTTCATCGGGCGTCACGTTGACCGAGGGCCAAGGGAGTCCTTGGTCCACCACGTGTTGGACGATGGGTGCCAAGTCTTCCACAAAGACGTAGTCGAACTTGCGGTCTTGTTTGATGGTGAGGGGAAGGTCGAACAGGGCCTTGCAGATCATGTTGGAAATGAACCGGATCTGATAGTCCTCGTACTTGCCATAGATCCCGAAGACGCGAAGGTCGAAGATGTTGTCGACCCGTTCCAGGTACTTCTCGATGACGTACTTGCTGAAACCGTGCTCGTCGGAAGGCACGTGCTCATCGAACGATAGCTCTGACATCTTGGGTCGATAGTGCCGGTTGTCGTAGATGGCTCCGGAACCGATGACCACCATCCGTTCCAAGCGCTCCCGGTTCCGGGCCAAGTTAAAGAAGATCTTCGTATTCGTCAGAAGCAGCGACGAGACATCCGCGGCGTTTCGGTGGCCGGGCTTGGCCGCCGAGTGGACGACGACCTCGATGGCATGCTTGGTCAGGTATTCCCTCACCGCCACCTCGTCGAACAGTTCGAGTTCAGAGTGGCTGGGGGCGAAGATCTGGTTCCGGGAAAAGAGAGGACTCTCCTGGAGGTTCCTTCCGATGAACCCCGAGCCCCCGGTCAACAAGATGCGCTTCGGGGTTGATTTCATGCGTGGACGTAGTCCTGGATGTTGGAAAGGCACGAGGCTCGGGCCGTGTCCGGATTCCAACCAATGATCTTCTCCAGGGTGGTGGCCAGGGACCATCGGGGGGACCAGCCGAGGCGGCTCGTCGCCTTGCTGATGTCGAGTTTCAGGTAGTGCGCTTCATGGGGTTGGGGATTGGAATCGATCTCGTAGCCCTTGGAACCGGGCACCAACCCGCAAAGGGTCTTCACGATCCATTCCACGGGCTTGGCGTCTTCGTCCCTGGGGCCAAAGTTCCAGGCTTCGGCGTAGGCACCCGGTTCTTCCCATAGCTTTTCAGCAAGCGTGAGGTAACCGGAAAGCGGTTCCAGCACATGTTGCCAGGGCCGCACGGCGAAGGGGCTTCGGATCTTGACGGTTTCCTTGGCCTGGACCGCTTTGAGGATGTCGGGGATCAGACGGTCTTTGGCGAAATCCCCACCACCGATCACGTTCCCGGCCCGGGCACTGGCCAGGGGCAAGGAGAAGGACCGGCGGTAGGCCGAGGTGACCAACTCGGAGCAACCCTTGCTGTTGCTGTACGGGTCGTAGCCCCCCATAGGCTCGTTTTCCCGGTAGCCCCAGGGCCATTCTTGGTTTTCGTAGCACTTGTCGGTGGTCACGTTGACCACGGCGCGAACGGTACCCAGTTGCCTGACGGCGTCCAGGACATGGACCGTTCCCATCACGTTGGTCGAATACGTTCCCACTGGATCAAGGTAGCTTTCTCTGACCAAGGGCTGGGCCGCCATGTGGATGACCACGTCGGGACGAGCCTCTTTCATGGCCTTCAAGACGGCGGCTGGATCCCT
>JGI26470J50227_1000176_pt1 | contig 29543 bp, 41 predicted proteins | sample FreactTroBogLake_FD_50227 | JGI IMG/M metagenome (IMG submission 50227)
GATGTAGCCCAAACAGTACAAACCACATCATCGGAGTCAATAGGGCGCAAACGATCGCCACGGCGCAACTGTATCGGTGCTTGCTCAGGCTTGGCTAACTCTGATTTAAGTATTGATACCACTGGGTCTAGTAAGTAACTTGCTTCGCAATTTAAAGCCCATTGTGTACGATATAATTGATCCAACGCTTGCTGTAATATTTCACGGTTCATTTTGATTCCCCCTCTGCCTTAGCGATTGCTGCTTGTGCAATGATGTTGCCATCGCTGTTTCCATATTTGTCACCGTTACCAAGGCAGGCAAGTTGCCGCATGGTTTTTAGCAACTCCTGATTCACCTCATGCAAGCGGCGGAGTTCGGTGGCTGCTTGTGGATTAGGGAACACTGATCCCATTTTTTCAAGAAAAGAAGCAATACGTTCCGCATAAGATTTTTTTTCTGTCATTGTTGTTCCTTAAAAAAATCAATAACCGCATAAACAGTAAGACCAAAAAGCCCAACCATTGCGGCAGAAAACAAAATCAAAACGGCTATGTTCATTTTTTATTCCTCGCTAAGATGTTCCAACATTCAGACAACGCATCAGAGGCATCTTCAATGTAATCAAAGTCTGCCTCAAGGTTTAAACTCATTGCGCAATGCTCGTCATTTGTTTGGGTGCAAGTAACGTACAGCGTTTGCCATGAGTGACCGTACATTTCAGAGGCTGCCGTTGAATCTATTTTGACGGGGCTGTTGCAAATGGGGCAGGGTAGTAAGGTCATTTAGATTCCCCTATTACTCGCAACGCTTCTTGAAATTTATTTTCTGCATCAACTTGGTTTTCTGCTGTGGGCATAAGCCTGTATTCCCGAATTGCCACCAATGCGCTACACATCGTAGACCATTTGGTTGGCTCGGGTTTAGGCTTAATACGATACTGCGATGGCTCAAAATTCCATTCAATTGAATTTTTATTAGTAAACTCCACCCATTGATTTAATGTATATGACCAAGACTCAATTGTTTCACCCGCCGCCCAAGCCACAATCATGTCGTAATGCTTGTGTTTATATTTATTGTGTATCATTTCGTCACCTCTGCCTTAGTTATGGCTGCTTTAACTGCCTCTACCGCTTGCTCTACCTTATCGCCTCGTTGGTAGGCAACGTCCATGTCAATGAGGGTTTTCAACGCCTCAAGCAAATTAGCGTTAATTACTTGCAACTCACGGGCTGCTGCTAGGGCTTCTTCAATATGACTCGCAACATACGCAGATTCAACTTCATTTGCCGCTATTTCAAGCACATCTATGATTGTGTCAATTTTGTTCATAATTCACCTCAAAAAAAGTAGCTAACTTTGCGGAAAATAACTTTGCGCGTATGCGACTTCATAAATACGCCTAGCTCACGGAAATACCAGAACTGTTTACGGTAATGGCGCATTTTCATTTCTCACCCTTGTTCCATAACCCAAACTGATTACGCAACCGCTGCACTTCTTCGGCGTTCATAATTAAACTCTCTCTCAACGCAGCGTTAATCTTCTGCAACTCTCGTATGTACTGCGCGGCTTCTTCCTGCTCCTTATGCGTCATGAAATAACCGTGGTCGAGATTGCGTAAGATTTTCTCAGGGCTTAGTGGGTTCATGCTGCCCACCTTGGTGTCATAAATGATGCGTGTTGTCGAGCTTTGGCCCTGCGTGTTGCCTTGCGTTGTTTAAACGGCATCAGGTGTGCCTTGTGTTTGCTGTGCATGATAAAGATAGCTTGGCGTAATAACTTCTTTGACACAATCAACCGTGTCGGGTGTGCAGCAATGCACTCAAGGGCTTGGCTTATCTTGATAAACACTTGCTCAAGCGATTCAGATGTGAAGTCGGTCATATCACCTCCGCTGATTTGAGTTTGCGTGTTTCACCGTCATAGGTAAATTTCATGTTGTCTGAACCATACTGCATGGTTGATTGATTGCCAGTATTCCCAAACGTAATCGTTGAGTATGTGCAAAAATCAGGCTTAGGTTCAGGCTTGATGCGATACTCGCCACTACCGTTCCAAAGCGGCGGGTCAACATTTTCCCAATTGCCAGTACCACCATAATATTGAATCTGCGCCCCGTCAGCCCATGCGTGTATAAGGTCTGCGTGTTTGTGTTTCATTTCACACCCCCCGCCATAGCCCGATCAATCTCAGCGTTCATCTGCTCTTCAGTCACCATAAATAGTTGAGCCGTGTACTTGTTGAGCCAACGGTAGCGAAGGGCATCTTGCTCTAGCTTCTCGATCAGATTGTCTTGCTCAATGATGATCTTCTCAAGCTGATCAATCATGGTTTGCAACTCACGGGCTTCTTTCATTTTGAATCCTTACTAAATTGCAAAGCGGCTTCAGATAAAAGTGAAATGCTCTTGTAGTAGTTCCACTTATCAACGGTTAAGAGATCTTTTGACGGCGCTACCCAACCGTACTTCTTCCAAGTGCGCTGTACGTTAGTCGCAGACGCAGGTGCATATGGGCGATGATCTTTTTTAAGTTCCATGATTAACCCCTTAACTAATACGAAGAACTTCTACACTGTCGCCAACGACCGCAGTCGTTGCTGACCCATTTCCCCACAGCGCGCACGCTCGTGAACTGGCTCGTCGCTGTACGGCATCGACTTCAAATTCGCCTTTAGGAATAACTAATACTTGGCCAACCTGCATAGCATCTAGTCCTGCAGCAATGAGAAAATCTTTATGCACACCTCTAGGATCTTTACATATACGAGTTCGTTTAGAATCATCGGCTAAAACTAGATCACCTAAAGTATACAAATCACCGTCTTCGGTTTTAATAATAAACTCAGTCTGCAATGCTGATAAGAGAGCAATTGCCTTTTTTAACGTTGTAGCTTTGACACCTTTACTCATAGTAATACCCCTTGATTTATTTTTAGATGAACCAGATTAGAAAAAACATAACGACTACAAAACCAACAAACCCACATGCTTCTTTAATAAATTCTTTCATAGGTTATACTCCTCACGTTCCTGTGCGTCGAGTTGGATCAGTTCATGAATAAGACTAGGGTCGACTTTTTTGGCTAACCAATCTGCTTGATAGCCGCGGCGATCCATCACTGTATATTCGCCGCTGCGCCAGACTGCAATCTGTGCTGGCATGCCGGCGAGACGGCATTCGATGACATTGGCATGATTTAAATTTTTGACTTTCATAATACTCTCCTTAGTATTGGAGATTTAATTATACACAAAAAATTTAGTTTGTATAAAACAATTTTATTTTCTATATCTTTTTGCGATATAACCTTCGGACCGCAGTGGAAAAGGTACACCTTCGTCATTGACTGCCCAGTCGGGGACAGTCGACATCAACGCCTCATAGTCATGCAGTGATATGGCGTCATCATCGCCATAAGAGACGGCCTCATCATGCACACTTAGAATAGGTTTGACACGACCATCGCGTTCAATGACCAGCATACTGTGCATCAATAAATCACGGCAAATGGCAGAGACGATATTCTCTATCAGGCGATTGGGCGTAAGTGTTAGCCGCATCCAAGTCTTCTGGGCAGTCAGCCCCATATATGTGACGGCTTTCTTTTCTTTCCCCCAAGGGGTAGTGACCATCTCACAGCGCGGCTTATGATAGGCAAGCAATCTGGCACTTGGTAGTTTAATAAATAGAAAGTCACCACGTACGCCAAATTTGACCCCTTTATAGGACTGATCAGAGCGCTTGGAGACGGCTGCTTGCGCCATACGATCCAAGTCATACCAAGTATCCGCAGTCACTTTATAAATTGATCTAAAGTCCTCTACGTTACGCTGTGCTTGCTCTTCGGTCATAGGAATGCCACGTAAGACATTGGTCTCGTAAATAGTTTTCCAACCGGATCCAAAGATTGCGCCCAGAATAGTAGCCTTCGCAGCGGTCCTCTGCTCTGGTGAGACCTGCGCCGTTGTGATCCCGAACTGAGCGGCCGCGAACTCACGATACTGGTCGCGGTTCTTCTCGAATACTTCCAAGCCGACGGGATCTCTGCAGAACCAAGCAACACCACGGTTCTCTACACCGCTAAAATCTGCCACAAAAAGGGACTGCCCTGGGGGTGCGATGATCATAGAACGCAATAGGCCTTTCCCCACATCATAGAGGTCACCTCCGTAGAGAGTGGTCACTTCTTCATACTGTTCACGCCCAATAAATTCCACGCAGTCATCGACGATCTTAGAATCATTGGAGATATAATCACGGGGAAAATTATGCATCTGCAACCCTGCACCGCCACTGCGACCTGTCGATGCCCGATGGTAAACTAGATTGCCTTTTGCTGTGCCGTCATCGCATATCACGGCAGCCATACGGTCGTATTTTTTAGTCGACACCTGCCCTAATGTTTGGCGAATCTGTAGACAGCGACGCACCTTTGGCGGGACATTAGTTAATTTTAGAATCTGCTCGACATCAAATTTAGTCAACCCAGGGAGTGTATAACCCTGTGTTTGACTCCAAGCAATGATGCGTGCAATCTGTCCGTCTGTCTGGACTGCGCCATCGGTCAATTCGATGAGTTCTTTGGTCAAACGCGCGCGTTCATAATCAAGCATACGGGTGACTGCCTTAAACGCGTCGATATCTAGGACAACACCTTGATTATTCATTCTGATGTGCTGGGCGACTACATCTTTTTCCATGCCCATGAATTCCTTTAGCGGAATTTTGGCATAAATGGCGCATTCGACTTTTACATCATCGGCGCAATAGACAGCAAAGCGTTCAAAATCATCAGGGAAATCACTAGGTAGATTGCGAGTACTGGGATTGGTCTTAGTTGGTTTGCGGGGTTTAGAGAATTTAGTAATGAGACGCGTCCCGTCCTTGTTCTTCTGAATAGGTAAATCCAATGCCATGGCGACAGCTTCTAGAGACCCAGGGAGCGCCAAAGAATAAGTAAGACCTTGTGTATCGAGCCACTGAGATTGGGCAATCTTGGACCATCCCATTTTGCCGTGGCAGACGTGTTCCCAGATTTGCATCTCAAATTGTGCATTAAACGCTCTAAGGATCTGACCATCGGCAATTGCTTGGAACAGCTCTAAGGGTGGTGGATCGCCTCTTCGCCACGTGTGCATAGTTTGACCTTCATCAAAGGTATAACACAGCAGAAGGGCTTCTGTCGATGCATGGCGGGCGTATGGATAGACACCCGTCTCTTTTAAATCCAGTTCAGAATAAGTTTCAAAGTCAAGGGAGATCAAGATACACCTCTAAACTGCGGCCGGCTTGTTCCCAGAGTTTGCGTGCTGCAGGGTGCGGATAAATAGAAGTGGCCACAATTCGCTGACATGAGGTGTTTAAAAGAAGTTTAGTGCATTCTATGCAAGGCGTGACCGTCACATAGCATGTGGCAATATCATAGACATTATTGCAGAAAAGCAATGCGGAACTCTCTGCATGCAGGGCCTCGCATTTATCCAAACCGGTGCCCGAGGGTAAGTCTGCTCCCTCACATGGGAATCCTTCATTGCAGTGCGGGGCTCCGGCGTAGCGACCGTTATAACCCGTAGACAATACACGATTCATACCATTGACTAAGACGCATCCGACTTGACGTCGGCAGCAAGTACCACGTGTTGCTGCCAATTTAGCCATTGCTAAAAAATACTGATCCGGTGTAGGTCTAGTCATGATCGCAGCCAATGACTATATTCACTCTCATTGCCCATAAAGTCTTGAAATGACTTTGGAGTCGGCACATCTATTTCATAATAGTCGGATCCTTTGGCTGCGACGAGTTGCACAAGCNTAGCGTAGTGTCGCTCGTAGACATGCAATGAGCCGACACGATGTACGTATTCACCCAATTCGATATCCATGCCTTGGTCTTTTAAATACCAATAGACCATTTGATGGAGCTGTGAAAAGCAAAACACATCATTGGTCATGCCAAAGATTGCGTCATTGCTGCGCATGTGGACAAACATCATTAGACGATTAAATCTAATAAAGAACTGAATACCCATGGTGCAGACTACATCTGGGTTCTTATGATACATATGTGAGCTATTTAATAGCTGCATGCAAGCTTGGCGGGAGTTGCGGTCTTTGAGCAAAGAGTCGACGACCCATCTGAATTGACCTTCAGTGAAAATATATTGCCCATAGTTGGAATTAAAGCCACCATCTGGGAGCTGGATCTTTTTCCACATCGATGCGTGTTCCATAATCGATGCATCATAGCGATCACCTTTTAAATACCACAGCCATTCTTTCTTACAATAGTCTAAATTAAGATTGCGATGGCGAAAGCTTGTGAGACAGTCAAGAGGATCTGTGAGAATCATCGTATAGTCAATGAGTTCTAAACACTTAGCATCTCTGATAGTGATCGGTTCACCATAGTGCAGAAGGTCTGTATAGAGATTAGTAAAATGCTCACCTTTCATTATGGAGATCCTCGATTTTCTTAGTAAGTTTTGCAAAGGCATTGGGTTCTTTAAAATCGTAGACAATAGGTTCGATGCCGATCGTCGCAAAAAGATTTTTATATCCCGCATCGAGTTTATCGACATTTTGCATGATTAACTCGATGACCTTGGGATCGTCATAGTCTTTGATCTCATGCTTTGGTGAATCTGTCTTGCAGTAAATCACAATGGGGTTATACTTTGCCAAGCGTTTTGCACTCGTGAGAAGTAATTCCTCATAGGGCGTAGAACTTAGCACTGTTTTATAAACATAGTGAGAGAAGACTGTCACACGATCAAGAATAAAACCGCCTAAGATGACACTGCGTTCGTGGCGATGGATCCAATATTCGATATCATCGAGTGTCTTAGGGGCAGGACCACAAATTATTAGCGGTAATTCTAAAAAATAGTTAGATAGTGCTTCGCCCAAAGTGGATTTTCCCATGCCATCGACACCTTCGATGATCAGCGTTTTAGGTTCTAATAAATTGCGCAACATTGGCTGGCTCCCATCCTTGCGGTTTAATAAGATCGATGCTAAAGCTGCCACGCTTTGAATTAGGACCTAATTTTTTCTTCATGTTCGACATGGCGACTTCTAATAAAGCAGGCTCAATAGGTAAACCCATACGCTCCAATGTGCCGGCAGCAAAGACAATCAAATCAATTAACGCGTCGTATTTATCATCTAAGCTTTTGGCTAAGATAAATTCAGAGAGTTCTTCCATCATGGCGGCAAGCCTGAAGTTCTCCTCTTCGGGATCGAGATGACGGCTTGGACCGTCATAGGCAATACCAAAATGCTGATGTTGTAATTTAATTAAATTATCGATCATTGTGGTTGCTCCAGAATAAGTGTCTCAAAAGGTAATTTGCAAGTCTTCATCCATTCGAAATGCAATTTGTATAGATCATCAATAGAATAAATGATAGGCTGTCCGTGAATATTAAGCGACGTATTGATCAACGCTCTGATGCCATATTTTTTAAGAAGAACGGTCAGTAATTTATACATAAAACTACTTTTATCGCTGATGATCTGTGGGCGTCCACTATACGAACCATTTAGATCCTCATGCATGGCACCGCCCAATTCATTGACCTTTACATTGTAGACAAAGTCATGAGCGGTAATCATAAATTTATCACTGCCAATGGTGCGATGTAGATCCCATTCATTAAATAAATATGAAGCAATATCTTGGAGCATAACGGGCGCCATAGGCATCACTGTTGTACGACCATTTGCTGTATTGATTGCATCGACGAGTCCACGCTTACATAGTGCCAATGTCGATGTGTTGCACAGCGCTCTAGGGCCATATTCCATAGGACCGTGAAATACATTGACTATGACGTCATTGGCCAGCATTTCTGCGATATAGTCTATGCCTTCATTATTAGTCTCTACGACTTCGATCAATAATTGCTGCGGTATATCACGAGGGCCCCAGCAAAGATCAGCGAATATTTTATTGATCGACGGATCGTCTCTATACGCCATGCCCAATGCAGCGCCTTGGTCACCGGCCAGAGGCATTACACTAAATATAATCTCTCGATATGCACGTCTGATTTTGTCATTGAGACGCACATTGTGGAAAACACCACCTGTCACAATCAAATTACTAAACTTATAGCTGCGCAGCATACTGAGGACGCATTCTTCTAAGACTTTCTGGACCACATAGCCGACACGCACTCGTGATGCAAAGACATCATCATCGATGATGGGCGCAAAGTATTCTATGCAGCGCTCTTTGACCTTTTTAAGTTTATCGTAGTCGATGAGTTGAGTCTTATTACTTGTATCGATTTTATTAAAGATGGGCATATATCCCCATTTGCGCTCATACTCAAAAGCAATGTCATAGGCCAATTCATTGCAGCGCGCAGTCTCATTCCCTGGGAGATGAGTACGATAGCCAAGAAATTTATACACATCATTGATGCCATCCATCCCTACGGCCTCTGCAGCGTATTGATATAGCAGACCAAGAGAATGCTCATAGCCGTAGATGCGACCAATGTTGTGCAACTGTTTACCACTATAGCGATAAATAGAAGCAACCTCTTGGTGATTGCCAAAGCCGTCGATGACAAGGACGATGGTGCCCTCTGCGACTTCTCTATAGTGTGAATAGAATCCCATGGCAGAGAATGCATGCGCGTCGTGATGGGTCATGGAATGTAGCCCAGTACTGACTAACTTAGCATTGGGGAATGAATTGGTTAAGTACGCAGCGTTATAGTATTTGTTTTCAGTCGTATATGGGTCAAAATTATCAAACCAGTGTGAGATATAAATAGTTTGGACTTCGGCGCGTCGATAATCACCAACAACTTGGAAGATGCGATCAATACTTGCAACAGGGAATGCAGAGTCGCTTTTAATTTTGCTTAAACGTTCTTCTTCATAGCCAATGGCTTGACCANGTTCAATCAAGACTGCACTGCTGTTGTGTCCAAGTGATAGACATAAATACATGGGGTCTCTCCAAGAAAAGGGGCAGCCTACTATGAGTAGACCGCCCCTAAGGTGGTTAGTCTAATAACGCTTCGCTGCTTGACGCTGTGGTGGCGACCGTCGCAAAATCATCTTCGGCAGATGACTTACCACTAAACGCTTCACCGTCACGGACTTTCATCACATTATCGAGTGCCACAGATACACCTTTGCCGCCAGTTGGATGTTCCCAAGCAAAGCAGCGAATCGATGCACGATAATACGCGCCGCTGTAGAGCTCGTCGGCAGACATGATTGGCTTAAGATCTGGACCGACTGCACCGGGACGGTTCACAGAAGTCGCTTGAATCGTATTGCATCCTGCAAACTCTTCGCGCTCCATATCATCGCCATCTTTAATTGGGCTTTTCATCTTGGGAGGAATCTTGCCCCATTTGTCTTGAGCAGTCATTGCGACAAGCTTCTCTAAGTCTTTCCAGAATTTATCGCTTTTTGGCAAAGGGATAGTAATCTGGAATTTAGGCTTAGAGTTATCGACGCCAGGGATAGAACGGGGTTCTACCAAAGAGACGAAAGAGCCGCGAAATTCAGGGGTAATAAGCTTTGACATTTTAGATCCTTTAAAACGTTAGATTGAGATTAAATTATACAATAAAAATTTTTAACTAAAATCACTTTTAGCAGAATCTTTTCTCACGATAGAGGGTTTTGATTCTGTAAAACTGATCAACTCATTTATAGCTTCCTGCATATCTGAATCAAGATTAAGTTTATCGCATTGCGCTGGACTAATCAACACTTCTTTATAGAAATATTTTTCTAATCCTAGTTGACTAACGACATTACGTACTATGTCTTCATCACTCCAAGCACGACGCTTTGCGGGTTTACCTAACCCAAAGCCAGTTATCACTTCACCTGCGACTAATTTTTCATAGGCTTTCTCCTCTATGATAGCAATAAACCCTTTTAGGGCGGGTAGTTTATCGAGCCAATAACTAAGATCCTCGGGCAGACTTGTTTTAAAATCGATCTGGGCTGCTTGATTTGCAATCTCTAAATGCGCAGGGCAGACAGCTTTTGCAGGACACCATTGGCAACCTTTATCCGTAATGACAAATTTATCTTTGGCGTATTCGATCTTCTGCTTTGCGACGAGTAGTTCTTCTTCAAATGCCAAGAGCTCTTCGACACTAACACTCCATGTACTAATGTGATCGAGCGGTGGCTGCACAATGACCATTGTGATTGTTTGAAAATCATAAATCAGATCGTATTTATAGAATGCACCCAATGCATAGATTAGAAGTTGACGATTATTTTGGGCATAGACTTTTACGCCTGCACCGGATTTTAGATCAGCAATAAGGAGTGAGCCTGCTGTTGCTACAACAGTGTCGGCCNTCCCCCAACAGTCGCCAATGATATGCTCGATGCTTACTTTTTGCTCATAGAATTTATCTCCGGGGAGTGAAGAGACAAAGTCTATGTAATACTGAGCAGCATCGATCATGTCTTGTGAGACGACTATATTATCGATTGTCTTATCTAAAAAAGTCTTTAACTTCTTTGTTTTGCCTTTAAGTACTTGCTCCGAGATATGATGCACGACTGTGCCCTTATTGNCTGCTGCTCCACCGACGCTTTTAATATTGCGCACGTCGATTAAGTGGACAGAGCCCGGGCAAGTCATCCAACGCTCTGCAGCACTGGGGGATAGTTTAGCATGAGCGGCCATAATAGTCCTAGAATAATTTAATAAAGTCTGCGTAGACAGAAGGGTCGAGCTCAGAGAGTTTGGTTACTTTATATTTGGCCAATGCTGCTTTGACGCTATCCATGTTGCCTTCAAAGTCAATGCAAGCTTTTGCAGCGGCCCGCACATCATCGAGTGTGACTTTTTTAGATGCCGGTTCAGGGGCCTCTAATTCTTTTGGCTTAGGGATCTCGACAGCCAATAATTCTTCGCTGACGTCCATGAGGATCTTAGCGATGGCTAATAGTCTTTCGGGTTTCATGATATTTTCCTTTACAAGTTGGTTAATGATGTCCGTCTTATCGAGGACAGAGTGCAGCTGCATTGCGTCAATTGATTGGCTGATCGTCAGTATATCAATTTGGACATGCTCTTTTTGGCCGATGCGATGACACCTATCTGCGGCCTGATGCAGGTCTGCAGGGGTCCAAGTCGTCTCGACAAATATAACGTAGCTCGCGGCCGTGAGAGTAATACCCACGCCGGCGGCTTTAATATTTCCAATTAAAACTCGTGAAGCTTTATTCTGAAAAGAGTCGACTGCGTACTGGCGAGAATCTTTAGATGTCACTCCAGTGATAGTGACCGGATTAAACTCTTTGAGCGCGTCGGTTAATTGGTCTATGATCTCTGTGTGCCAAGCAAAGATCACAACGCTATAGGTATGCTGTAAAACGTTCTTAATATGTTCTATTGCCAAAGGTAATTTGCGCTGAGCATTAAGCTTTTGGATGTCAGCGATGGCAACAAAAGGGATTTCATGCAATGGGCGATCGATCTGATCGCGCATAAATTTCTTCTCTTGTGCCGTGATAGACAGGTCAAGTTCGACGATGCGGTATGTCTTTGGTGGCAATTGCGGTAAGACGGTCTCTTTAGTCATGCGCAGCATATAGTTGGAAAGCTTATCATAGAGCTCTTCTAGGCGCGATGCACCGCTTACATCAAATGATCCCCAAGGTGTCGTCCAACCGGCACAGTATCTGCGGCCAAAATTGATGTAATCTAATTTGGTCCCGCCAATGGCTTTAAGCAACGGATAAAGCTCGATGGGGCGGTTAACCACAGGGGTCCCAGATAAAAGTCTTACATATGGAATGCGTTTAATGAATTTAATGCAGGCCTTGGTTCGCTTCGCAGTCATTGACTTGGCATAGTGGCATTCATCGATCACAAGTGTCTTATACTCGCGTGTGAGTTCGAACTTATGCAGAATGTCATAATTTATGATCGTCACGTCAGCGCTTTGATCAACGGCCTTGGTGTTACTATCAATGATGGTCGATGATGCGCCAGAGCGCCACATTTGCAACTCTCGGGCCCAATTGATCTTTAATGTTGTGGGACAAATCACTAATGCTGGGAAACGCATATCAGTGCAGGCGACCGCAGTCTTACCCAGACCTTGATCGAGTGCAAGAAAAGCAGCCGGCCGCGTCGCCAGCCACTGGACCGCTTCGCGCTGATATGCAAAGAGTTTCATTTATCGATGGCTTCTATGATGACGCGATACTTTTGGCCATTGATATCATCGACAGTTAATTCTTTGCGTGAGCTAAGATATGAACCTTCTGGCGAGAGATGAAGACGTACTGGGCCGACGTGTTCCAATAAATCATCATGGTCGGCAATAAGCGCACCAGAGACGAGATGCGCGATGTAGTCACAGTAGTGGGTCATGATATGTCCTTGGGCTTAGCGGCTGGTGGTCTTAATGGCAAAGACTGCGGTCGTCTTCGTGAAATGCTTAAGAATTGTGGGATCGACATCAAGATGGGCATAGACCGCTTTATGATCAATGGTCTCGCGATTAGATTCGGTGAATGTGGATTTAAAGAAAGAACCTTCAAAGACAGTGGGACCGCCTGAAGTCGCTGCGTCTTTCATACGGTCCTTGATGGCATCGGCCTGCTTAGTGAGTTCAGCGATCTGGGCAAGTAACATACCGAGTTGATCGGCTGGATTTTGAATGTTGTTCATGGTATTTCCTTTAAGAGATTTTCGACATTTGGTTGGTAAAAGATTGCATTATACAGTGAAAATTTTATTTGTATAACACTTTTTTATTTTTTTTTATAGGGGGCTGCTTAGGCCCCCCTGTTTGCTTGAATTAGGCGAAAACTTCAGCAGTCTCTAAAACACGTTCTAAGCGATTCTGATTAAAGATCAGGCCCGTCGCTGCGGTCTCGTCTTTATAAGTTTTGTGAGTGACGTAGTCGGTCAAGGTGTTATACAGTGCATAGGCATTGCGGCCAAGTTCGTCAGAGTAACTATCCCATTTACCGATGACGCCGAGAATCATCTTCGTTGACATGGCTTTCTGGTCAGTGTGATCGACGTTAAAGAACTGACCGATTACTTGCATTGCGACCTCATCGGTGATGCGGCGTGCCATCATAGAAGTCCAGTATTCGCCGGCTGTGCGGAAATTCTGCAACATCTGGATCACTTTGGCTGCACCGGCTTCTACATCGAGTGATGGATTGTGCGTCGATGAATACGCGCCAACAGTCTTACCAATGATCTGACCGTTTAGGCACTTGATGCGAAATCCACCGACTTTAGTGACGTAGCGAGTAGAACCGTCAAAAGAATTTAGTGCAACGATCTGAAGCTGCGTTTTAGATGTATCGCCAAAAGTGCTAACTGTCTCATTGGGGAAGCGGAAGTCTACCATAGTCTTTGCACCGTTATTGGCAAACTTGACATTGACTTGCGCGTCAGTCGCGTCGATACCAGAATCGATGACATTGCGTAGAAAGCTATTAAAGATTTCTTCATTAGAGACAGTGCGGTAAGTAGAAGAGACGACTGACATTGGCATACCGGTACTTTCATTGATCAGCGATTTCTTACCGGGGATGACGATACCTGATGCAGTCTGGATCGCTTCTTCACGTACATTAAACAGTGCGTTTTTGTCTTGAAGTTGAGCCATCAGGTTGTTGTAGATTGCGTTTGATGAGTTAGATGAGTTAGACATTTTAGTTCCTTTACGAGATTTTTAAGTTTAGACTAAATTAGCAACGTGCTAAAGAGATGAACATATCGGCACATTCAGAGACAGACATATCGTAGTAGCTATCGAGTTCTTCGTCTGATGCTTGGATGACCAATGTGAAAGCATTATAGGGGACTTTCATACCGATCTCTTTCATTGCGGTCAATTCTTTAATCAGGTGATTGCGATTCATGTTAGTTCCTTTTCGACATTTTGTTTAGGTGTGCAACTCGCACAAGCAAAATATACAGCAAAAATTTTAGTTGTGCGAGCTTTTGTTGAATATTTTTCAATTATTTTTTAATTATTTTTTAACAGAGCGGGCTTTTGGCTTGGTCAATCCTGATAGTTTGCGCAGCTCTTCATAGTCAGAACGCATCTCCTCTAGGCGGAAAGGCATCTTCGGGTCTATATCAGCTGCCAATGCTGCATAGCGCCCTATCTTCCCTCTGATAAGCATTAGATTCACTGCGGGGACCGTCATACCAAGCGCTTCAGCAGTGCGTGCTTTAGTCCCATAGTGGGCGATCAGTCTCTGCAAGGCCTTGAGTTCTAGGCGCTTGATGGCGTTTACGTGATGATCAAAGGGCGAAGACGATGTCATGATAGAGAGTCCTATAAATGGGAACAATAAAAATATAATTATATAGCGTCTCTATATTTTTTAGTCCTTGCATGATGTATGATAAACCCCCCCCATTGATTTTTTATTTTTAAGGGCGTGTATGATTAAGGCAGAAAAAAACCCCAACGTATTCGGCGTTGGGGCTAAGACAGCAGTACTGAGGAGATTACTATGACTAAAATTTTACCACAAAATACGATAGACATCTTACAGACTATTTTTGGTGATGATGTAAATAACGCAGTCGTTGGCAGTTACAGTGACGTGCCGCTTACCTATTGGAACGTAGACCGAGTCGGCACTCTATTAGAGAAGGGATTCACCAATCTGGCGTCTGTGAATGATAACTACACATGCGTGGGCACATACGAGCAGAACTCACCTAGAGCCAAAAGACTGGGACATATGTGTCGGGGCATTTATTTAGTTGTCCTCGATGACATTGGCAGTAAGTATAACGCACCCATTGGGTGGGGGCCACCTTCATATAGACTCCAGACCTCTATTAGTGAGGCAGGGGTCGTCAATGAACAGTGGGGCTATTTTTTAGATAAGCCTATTAAAGATATTGCTTTTGCCAAGACTTTTCTAAAGACGGTCGTCGGCGGCAGTGCAGCGAGTGACAGTATCGGAGATCTAAGTCGTTTTATCAGGCTCCCTGGGAGCAATAACAAACCCAGCTATTCGGGGTTGCAGATAGTGCAGTACACCTCTTGGAACCCAGAGTTTAGGTACAGTGTAGAGACCATGTTGGGCTGGGTGGGTAAGACAGTCGATGAGTTGCAGCGCTATAATGCTACACCCACTGCGCTCGTGACCGATGCGGCAGACCACCCCATTGTGCAGGCATTTAATAGTGCGAACCTTCTGCTCGAAGATGCTCCTAATGATAAAGGCTGGCTCGGTGTGGTCTGCCCATGGGAGGATAAACATTCTACGAAGACTGGAACCAAGACGGGTTTGATCATCAGAGAAGACGGCTCATGGCATGTGCACTGCTTCCACAGTTCGTGCAAACCAGATAATACAGGCAAACTTAATAATGATGACGTGATTACACGATTGCGAGAACTTAATGGCGTCATCGCCGAAACCCATGAAATAGACTGCGCAAATTGGGCGGCTGTTAAAAGTTTGGCCGAGATTAGGGACAAGGACATTAGAAAGAAATCCAGCGAGGTCTTGCCTATAGAGAAGCGCTATGCTTTTATTATGACAGAGAACCTGTACTGGGACATGACCCTAAAACTGCCGATTAAGCGCGATGCATTGGACCACCAATGGAGCCATGTCTATACAGGCAGCAGGACACGGCCACTGATCACCAGAGTGTTGTCGCGCAATTTTAATAAGATCATCGCCAGCGGTATCGGCTTCCACACCATAGACAGTGATATATTCGAGTATGAAGGCAACTCTTATGTCAATACGTACAGGGCACCGACTCTGACCCCCATAGCAGGTGATGTGAGCCTGTGGGTGCGATTGATGCACCATATTTACGGTGAATACACCGATCTGGTCATTGACCATATGGCTTACACGGTCCAGAAACCGGAGGAGAAGATCCGTTGGCAGATATTGGTGCACGGTAAGCCAAGGACTGGGAAGACCCTATCGATTCAGCCACTTAAACACATTTTTGGGAATGCATGCAAAACTGTCGACGCGGTCGTCGATGAGAAGTTCGATGATGTCTACGTAGGCAGTAAGGTCGTTATCTTCGAGGAGATCTGGGGTGATAGGCGAAACTATAACCACTTAAAGTCTAAGCTTGCAAATGACGGCATGGATGTCTTAAACCCAAAGAGCAGGGCGAAGATCACCCAGATGAACCGCTATGCCATGTACATGTTCTCTAACCACGAGGACGCGCTAAGTATAGATAGGGAAGGCGATAAGCTCTTGGTCATTAAAGGGCCTGACAGTCCAATGGAGCCCGCATTCTATGAACAGTACGGCGCCGAGATGATCTCGGGGTACCTCTTTAATAAAGTATATGACTTCTTATTAGCGCGCGACGTGAGCTCTTTTAGTTATGGCAGGCTGCCCGTCAGGACACAGGCCGCCATAGATATGGCCCAAGCGGCAGCGCCAGAGTCAGAATCGGTGATCGAGCATGCGGTCCAACTTGGCCATGAGCCTTTCGGCCGTTGCCATTTTGAGGACATAGAACTGCGTCAAGACTGCGAGTCATTTAAAACAATCGGGGTGGCATATGAGACAGTTCGCCTATATCTTAGCGAAAAACGTGTCTACGGGAGAGCCACTTCAGTTAAAAGTGTTTTAATTGAACTAGGATTTGAGCTGATAAAAGGCCAGAAAAAAGGATACGACAATGCACCAACCATTTATGTTGAGGCGAAATACGGCATCGGAAAACTAAGAACAGTAGAAATATTTGACTGGACTTGCAAATTCTTCTTACTCACAGACCGCCAAATGACTCAGGATATGAAGCGCTATGCTACAAAAATGGGCTGGACAAAAGAGAATTTGCTTGTTGATATTGCTAAAAAAGAGCAAGATTGGTCTATTTTGGACTAAAAAAGGCAGGCAACTAGCAAGTAACTAGCTATAAAAAAAATAGATAGTTACTAAAAAGAGTATATATATCATATATATAGTATAAGCAACTAGGTAACTAGCTATAACTATTGGTATAGGGATATAGTATATAGCTCTAGATAGTGCTTCTAGTGTGGGGTGCGGGAGCAGTAATTTGCTAGTTACTTGGTTGCTTTATTGCAGCAACTAGGCAATTAGGCAACTAGCTATTTTAAGGTCATATGAGAAAAGAGAGCACTGAGCAGATTATTTTAGTTAATAGGATCAGGCAGCTGTATCCTGATGTGCTGATCTTTGCAATCCCAAATGGCGGGCAGCGATCTATCACAGAAGCCGTGCGATTAAAGGCAGAGGGGGTCTTAGCAGGTGTGCCTGACCTATTTTTGGCAAAAGCGGGCGAGAGCTCGCATGGGCTATTTATCGAGATGAAAAGGGCGAGAGGGGGCGCGAGCGGAAAGAGCGGAGGAGGCAAGATCAGCGCGAAGCAGCAAAGTGTTATGGAGGTATTAAAGCATGAGGGTTACGCTGTCTTAGTAGCTTATGGCTGCGATGAGGCATGGCAGTATGTGGAACAATATCTAAAAGATGTAAAAATGGGATAAAATAGGCATAATTCCATTTTTCAAACGACTTCGAAACTTTATGGCTAATCCAAATTGGGTTAAAGGCATGCCTCGGGTCGCCAACTCAGGCATGAAGAAAGGTCAGGTCACAAAGCGCGTCGCCGACACGCAGCAGACCTTTCAAAAGATTGTGGACACTTACGGTGATCCACTGCTCGCACTCGCCGAGATGGCATTTAATCAAGAGAATGACATCAACGTTAGGCACAACAGCTTAAAAGAAGTTGCCAAATATGGCTACGCTCAGCGCAAGGCAATCGAGGTGAGCGGTCCTGATGGTAGTCCACTTGCTGTGGACATGAGAATGCAACTGATCGGTCAGATCACCGAAGCGTTTGAGAAGCTGGCCTCTAAATGAACCACCTAGCGCCTTCTGAGTTAACTGCGATACAGACGACGTTGACTCAGTTGGAGATCGATGACCTGCAAATGCTCGCTTGGCGCTTAAATTGGTTGGCGTCGGCGAGACCCAAACAGGTCACACCTGATGGCGATTGGTGGACCACATGGCTCATTTTGGCAGGGCGCGGCTTCGGGAAGACGAGAACGGGGGCCGAAGACACAGCTTGGTATGCAGCGACGAATCCCAATGTACGCTGTGGCGTAATTGCTCCCACCTCAGGTGACGTGCGCAGCGTGTGCTTCGAAGGCGAATCCGGTCTTATGTCGGTCTTGCCGACTGGTTTAATAGATAGCTATAACAAGTCCCTATTAGAGATAACATTAAAGAACGGCTCCCTCATTAAGGGCTACTCGGCCGAAGAGCCCGGGCGCCTGCGTGGACCGCAGCATCACCGAGTCTGGTGTGACGAGTTGGCTGCTTGGCAGCGACTCGAAGAGACATGGGACATGATGAAGTTTGGTCTGCGTCTGGGTATTAACCCATGCGTGATAGCGACGACGACGCCAAAGCCACTCGATAAAATCAGAGCTCTGGTCGCCGAAGCCCAAGACGATAGCAGCAGCGTGATCTTGACGACCGGCTCGACCTATGAGAACGAGGACAATCTACCTCAGTCATTCATCGATGAGGTCAGTCAATACGAAGGCACCCAGCTTGGTCGCCAAGAATTGCATGCCGAGCTGCTCGATCCTGAAGAAGGCGGGATCGTGAAGCGCAGCTGGTTCAAACTGTGGCCTGCAAGCAAGCCTCTGCCTCAGTTCCAGTATGTGGTCCAGTCCTATGACTGCGCGACCTCGGATAAGACCATCAATGACCCGACTGCTTGTGTCGTCCTAGGTGTGTTCCGCCCAGGGCCCGACAGTCCAATGTCGGTCATGCTCATTGACTGTTGGAGTGAGCATATGCAATATCCTGATCTGCGTCCTAAGGTCGTAGAGGAATTCGGCTCGATCTATGGCGATGAGGACGAATGGGGATCGGGCAAGAAGGTCGACCTAGTCCTGATCGAGGACAAATCCGCAGGCATTAGCCTGATCCAAGACTTGCAGCGAGCGGGCTTGCCTGTGCGTAGCTACAACCCAGGGAGAGCGGATAAGACCATGCGGCTTAACCTTGTGAGTCCATTGATCATGCGAGGGCGGATGTACTTACCCGAGAGTGAGCAGCGAGGGGGAGCACCTAGAGCATGGTGTGAGCAGATGATCGCTCAGGTCTGCAGCTTTCCACTATCGACTCATGATGACTATGTCGATGCCCTATCCCAAGCGCTGCGAGTGCTGCGAGACATGGGTATGATTGGCATTGATCCTGTCCAAGTCGATGATGACTATGCCGATGAGCGGCAACCTCGTGTCAACCCATATGCGATGTGACTATGAATCCACTAGACTACACCCTTAGAGATCCCGACGCGATGCGCTATGCCTTGATGGCAAATGAGGGCAATGGCTTGCGGCGCGGTGGTCCAGTTAAGATGGCGGATGCTGGTTCGGTCACCAAGGCGCTAGAGGCGCTACAGCGAGCCGGTCAGGGAGCTTCCAAGGCAGAGCGGGCAAACGCCGCCACCATGCACCAGTTCAAACAAATGGTAGCGCGGGAAGCCCCCGAGCAATACAAACCGATTACGGACGCTATGCGCCAGTCAGCCCAAACCGGGTTAGAGCACTCCGTCATCGGTAACACGAACAGCGGTGGTGAGTCCTTTGTGACCCGCGGCACTAAGACCAGCGTAGAGCCAAACAAATCAGACACGCGTATCGCACTCCAAGCAGCAGGCAACCCCGATATAATTGACTTTCATACTCATCCCGCAAACCTAACGACTTTTGGTGTCGACCCGAGCCCTAAAGACTTAGCGGCTTACTCGGACGTGTATCGCCGTATGGCAAAAGAAAGAGAGCTACGCACGTTGATTGCGATACCGCCGGAGCGCGTTGAGTTCCTGAGCCGGGATATTGCCCGCCCCCGCACTGCATACAACTTCTTTGCGACGAATGAACCCTCCGTGCTTTCCGCTAAGACTGCAGACGATATGCGATATGAGCTACAGCGCGCTGGCGGTCGAGGCGCGTTTGATGCGGTGCGGAGTGACCCGCGCTTTAAGGACTACTTTGAGAACTATGGCGACATGGGGGATACGCTCGGCGACGCCGCCTCCCTGATGATGCAGCGATACCGCGCGTTACAGGGCAAAGGCCGCCATGAGCTACAGCTGAGCGGCGCGCCCATGGACTCGGGCAGCGAGGTCACGAACTCAGCGCTGTTTGATGCGCTGCTGAACCCTGCGATGCAGGTGTTAGAGGGTAAGAAGTTCGCCGAGGGCGGCGGGGTGCACATGGAGGAAGGCGGACGCCCGCCGCTGCGCTCGCTAAACGAAGAGCCTACGATGGATCAGATTCGCTTTGAGTTGAGCCAGATGGCCAAGCAGCGTGCTGTGCCGACGGTTGACCCCGCCGAGGTCGCTAACAACGCCCGCCTGATTGCCGAGCGCCAAACGCCCGTGGACCTGAGCGCTCCGCCGCCCGACGTGAGCGAGCAGTTCGGGGTGAACGCCAAGCCCGCCTCTCAAGCCTACACCAACTACGAGTATTACCAACAAGTACCCGGTGCTGGCGCTGTGCCTAGAACGGCCTATGATGACCGCATGGAGGAGCTTAATAAGCAGCTTGACCGAGGAGTAAAGCCAGATTGGATGTCAGACACGGACTTCGCTCAGTCGCAGGTCGACCGAGGCCGCGGCGGGGGTAATATCCTAAAAGCCCTCGGCAGCATCCTCTCAATACCTGAGCACGCCACGGGCTCCAGCATGGGGCTTGACCCGATGCTCGGGCTGATCGGCAAGACAGGCGAGCTGCACAGCATCCCGAAAGCTGGGCAGTACGCAGCGAGTCGGGTTGCGCCATTTGCTAGCAAGGTCGATGACATGGTCCGCGAGCTCCACGCCTCTGGCGCGATCCCGCGGCCGGGGTTGTCGATTAAGGATGTGACTCCACGAGTACTTGCCCCCGCCAATGAGCAGGGATTCTACTCGCCTACTGAAGCTGCAGCGTTGAACCTGCAGCGCAAGTCAGGTAATGGTCAGGCGTTCTTGAACGACATCCTGAAGCAGGAGAACGTCAAACCTGACGAGATCAGCGCAATGGGCTTGGATACATGGCTCAAGGGCAAGAAGAATGTCACGGCGGCTGAGGTGCAGGACTACATCGCGCAGAACAAGTTGAAGTTGGGTGAGGCAACTTATCAAGAAAAGCCGTCAATATTTAAATTTGCTGTCAGTAAAGGTATGTCTGAGGATGATGCCGCTGGTGTTGTTATAAAAGCACAAGAAGGCAATCCAAAAGCTATTGAAATTGTAAATGCATACGAAAACTTTTCAACACCAAAATATGAAGACTATTCTATGCCCGGCGGCGAGAACTACCGCGAGGTGGTGCTGACGTTGCCTTTTAAAAATAAAAATGTAAATGCGGCTTTGACAAAATTTAATTTAGCGAAAGAATTGTTCGATGCTGATAACAGTCAACCCAATTACTTCAAAATGAAAATGGCTGAACAAGAACTTGATATAGCCAAGAATGATAAATCAGGATCATATAAATCCTCGCACTGGGACGAACCCAACCCCCTCGCCCACCTGCGCATGAGCGACCGTGTGACTGACGGCAAGAAGACGCTGCTCGTCGATGAGGTGCAGTCTGACTGGCATCAGGCGGGGCGTGAAAGCGGGTATTTTGATCCTAAAAAACCTTGGGAAGTTTTTGACCCCAAGGATGGAAAACCAATAGCTTCTTATGCCACAAAAGAAGAGGCCAAAAATCATGCAATGTCATCTCCGAATTTAGATTATGAGCATGGATCATCAGGTAGCACATCTTCAGGAAATAAAGTACCCAACGCCCCCTACAAAGACGACTGGTATCAACTCGCGCTACGCCGTGCGGTCAAAGAAGCAATCGATGGCGGCTACGACCGTGTGGCGTTGCCGACTGGGGCGAGGGTAGCTGAACGGTTTGATTTGAGTAAGCAAGTTGATCGCATCGATTACCGCAAAACACCTGATGGAACATACGCTATGAGCGCCATCAAAGATGGAAAAATAGTGTTTTCAAAAGAATCTTTGGATGAAAAAGAACTTGCAGGAACTGTAGGAAAGGATGTTGCCCAAAAGATAGTTGGCGGCGAAGGCTCATCATATGGTTTTAATACTGGCGCTAATCCGACAATGAGTTTAAAAGGTCTTGATCTTCAAGTCGGCGGCGAAGGCATGAAGAAATACTACGACGAAATCTACCCCGGCTACCTCAAGAAGTTTGGCAAGAAGTATGGTGCGTCAATTGGCAAAACAACCGTTGATGTTGATGGCGCAGCCGAACCCCTGCACTACATGGACATCACGCCCGCGATGCGCAAAGAGTTCAGCACTGGCATTCACATGAAAAAAGGCGGCAAGGTATCATTCACCGACTCACTCGACGCCATGCGTCACGAACTCCATATGAGGCAATAATAATGGCTACAGAGATGCCTATTCCCCAAGACTATAATCGCTTCATTGGTCCACAGGCTCAAGACGATGAAGAAGATTTTAGTGATGTCGCTGAAGTTAATCTCTTTGATCAAGATGTCCAAGAGATGGATGACGGCTCGGCCATTGTGCGGTTTGATCAAGATCTTTCAGGCCCCGAAGAGTCACCGGATTTCTACCAGAATTTGGCAGAAACGTTGGATCCTTGGGAGTTAAGTACATTGGCGCTGCGCTACACTGAACTCGTCGAGAAGGATAAAGAAGCCCGTGAAGAAAGAGACAAACAATACGAAGAGGGACTACGTCGGACTGGACTTGGACATGACGCGCCCGGTGGTGCGACTTTCATGGGCGCTTCAAAGGTCGTCCATCCGGTCATGGCTGAAGGCTGTGTGGACTTTGCGGCGCGGGCGATCAAGGAACTCTTCCCGCCTGATGGACCAGTAAGATCAAAGATTATCGGCGAAGTCGATGATCGTAAGACTCAGATTGCAGAAGCCAAGCGCGACTACATGAATTGGCAATTGACCGAGCAGATCGAAGAGTACCGCGATGAAGAAGAACAGCTTTTGACCCAGCTGCCTCTAGGTGGCAGCCAATACATGAAGATCTGGTACGATGAGCAAAAAGAGCGGCCCTGTGCCGAATTCTTGCCAATCGATAACGTGTACCTGCCTTTTGCTGCAGCGAACTTCTATACCGCGAGCCGTGTGACCGAGGTCAATGACATCACGGAAGAAGAATTTGAGATCAGAGTCGACAGTGGTCTATATCGGGACATCTCTATATTTAGAGCAACCCAGGAACCTAGTGAGACGAAACCAGAGAAAGCCAATAATAAGATAGAAGGCAAGAAAAGTGAAAATGAGAATATAGACGGTGTACGCCGAGTCTATCATATTTACACTTGGATGGATCTTAAAGATGACAAGATGAGTAAAGGGAGACGTGCCCCTTACATCTTGATGATCGACGAGATCACCACCGAGGTCGTCGGGCTTTATCGTAATTGGGAAGACGGCGATGAGAAGCTAAGCAAACTAGATTGGATCGTTGAATTTAAATTCGTACCTTGGAGAGGTGCATATGCTATTGGCCTACCTCATCTCATTGGTGGCCTTTCTGCCGCTCTTACTGGCGCTCTGCGGGCTCTTATGGATTCGGCGCATATCAATACGGCTCCAACGATGCTCAAGCTTAAAGGTGGCAAGATCAGTGGGCAGAGTCAAGTCGTCGAGCCTACACAGATTACGGAGATCGAAGGCGCTCCGGGAGTCGATGATATCCGCAAAATAGCAATGCCCATGCCATTTAATCAACCATCTCCTGTACTGTTTCAATTACTTGGTTGGTTGACCGATGCGGCCAAAGGTGTTGTAACCACTAGCGAAGAGAAGATCGCCGATGTGACATCTAATGCGCCTGTGGGTACAACCCAAGCACTCATCGAACAGGGCGCTGCGGTCTTCTCCGCCATTCATGCACGACTGCATGCCAGTCAGGCTAGGGTGCTGAAGATCATTGCACGCTTGAATCGCTGGTATCTCGATGATCACCCAAATGAGACGGCAGAAGAACTAGGAGTCACTAGTAAGTATTTCCAGAAAAATAGTGATATCGTCCCAGTCAGTGATCCCCATATTTTTGCGGAGACGCAACGCTATGCTCAGATTCAGACTCTCGCCGCACGCGCGCAGGCGAACCCAACTCTATACAATCTCTTGGCTGTTGAGAAGCGAATTCTTAAACAAATCAAAATTCCTGATATCAATGAAGTGCTACCTGATCCGCAGAACATTAAACAGATGAATCCCGCGCTCGAGAATGTTGCCATGACACTGGGCAAACCAGTAGGCGCATTCCCTGGACAAGATCATTTGGCTCATATTCAAGTGCTGCTCGATTATGCCAAGGATCCAATGTATGGTTCAAGTCCAATCATGGCACCTACATTTATGCCTTCTGCGCTTGAGCATCTAAAGCAGCATCTCACGCTATGGTATTTAGATAAGATGGACACCTATGCAAGTGAATCTCTGGGTAAGCAGTTTAACATTCTTAAAGAAGAGCCGATCATCGTCGAAGCGCAGCAATTGCTGGCAGCATCTTCACAGCATGTCTTCATGGATGTGCCACAGCAATTTGCTGGTGTTGGCCCAGTCATGCAGCAAATGACACAAATTATGCAGCAATTGCGAACACAGTTGCAGCCTCAGGATCCATCAGTCGCTGCCCTTGTGCAGACACAAATGGCTGAGACGATGCGCAAAGCAGAGTATGATAAAAACCGTGCACAGATCGATCAAGCTAAACTCGCACAAGATGCTCAGTTTAAACAGATGGATATTGTCGCTTCTGAACAAGAGAAAGCAGCAGATATTACGCACGATGTGAATGTTCTAACACTCGAGAAGCAATTCGAAATGCAGCAAGCCCAGCAACAAGCCCAAGCCCAGCAGGCACAACAAGCCCAGCAACTTGCTGCTCAGCAAGCTGCACAACAACCCGCGCAAGGAGTACCAAATGTCTGAAGCAATTCGTATGCATAAACGCATGGCCATGTACGGCATGGATGAAGCAAATACCATGAAGACGGGCGGCAAAGTCGCCAAATACGCCAAAGGCGGAGCCGTCATGAGCGAGAAAGGCGTCGCGACCCTACCAGCCAAAGGCTCAGCGCCTCCACCGCTGGCGCGCCCTGCCAAAGGCGAAGCGGCTAAGATTGCAACGATGAAGAAAGGCGGCATGGCTGGTAAAAAAGGCATGGGCCTGACTATTGCTATTGGCATCCCTGTGCGCAAGGCCGCAGGCCGTGGTCGTTAATCCAATTAGTGATCTGATCGGCGAAGTTAAGAGGCGGCGCTTAGAGATTGCGCTCGCTCTCGCTGACGGTCACGCGATCAATATCGAGAGCTATCATCGTCTCGTCGGGACCTATCAAGGTCTAGGTGAGACGCTGGAGATGATCGATGATCTGTTAAGTGAAAAAGACAATGATCAAAGTTAAAATCCCTGCGATCAGAGAGAAATCTGGCAAAGTCGTCAAGGCTCCAAGCAAAGCATGGAGTCATGACGAACTCATTGCCAAAGAGGGCAAAAAAGCAAAAGGCTCAAAGCATATGTTTGAGCTCACTAATGGCGAGATAGTAAACCGCAAAAAAGCTGCGAAGGTCGCTGAAGCTGCGGGCGAAGTGCCTAAGTCTGTTGGTAAAAAATTACACAGTCATGATCTGCGTAAAGCAGAGCGGATTAAGAAACTGAAGAGTTATTAGTAGTGCCCCGCTCCGAATGGAGCTTTAACCAAGTGCCGCATGGCGCTTTATAGGAGTAGTGTATGCAAGAAATCCAACATGAGACTCTTGAAGAAGCATTTCCCGAGATAGATCATGGTACTGTTGCATTTGGCAATAGAGTTCTTATTCAGTTAAGACAAGTTAAGAAAAAAGCCAAGTCAGGAATCATCTTTGTCGAAGAGACAAAAGCGACAGAAAAACACCAAAATATGATTGGCAAAGTCATCGCGGTCGGTCCTTTGGCCTTTAAGAACCGTGACACGGCGGAGCCGTGGCCTGAAGGCACTTGGTGCAAAGTCGGTGACTATGTTCGCTGCCCACGCTGGTCAGGAGATCGTTTTGAGATTGAACTGCCACGTAAAGAGAGCGAAGACGATCGCTCTCCAGTCGAATCAGTCGCATTTACCTATATGAATGACCATGAGCTGTGGTGCGGCGTGCGCGAAGACATGGTCTTGAAAATGAAGGCATTCGTATGACACCCACAGAAAAAATGGAACTCCAAGTCGCAGAAGAACAGGACGGTTCTGCTGTCGTTCAACTCCCGACTGAAGAACTGCCCCCTAAAGAAGATGCCTCCCAAGACTTGGCAGAAGGCGGTGAAGTAGAGAGCAATGACGGCTTAGATTCGGATCCTGATCGTGAAGCGATTCGAGCAGCAAGGCGCGAAGAGCGTAAGCTAAAGAAGTCTATTCATCGTGAAAAGGCCAAAGAGTCTAATCATCTTATTAACGCACTGAAGAAACAAAATCAAGAGATGGCCGAACAGTTGGCTCGTCTCGAGAAGCGTACCTCAGGCGCCGAGATGGCAAGAGTCGATAAAGCCATCGATGACACTTCTGTACAAGTCGAATACGCTAAGATGAAGATGCGCGAAGCCGTCACAAATCAAGACGGCGATGCTGCGGTCAAAGCACAAGACTTAATGTATGAAGCCCAGCGCAAGCTTGAATCGTTAAAAAGTATTAAAGATCAAGCGGCACGTCAGATGTCGACTCCGCCAAAACAAGGCATTAAAGTCCCTGATCTTAAAGTCCAAAAAAATGCTGCAGAATGGATGGAGCGCAATCCTTGGTACGATCCTCAGGGTGCGGACATTGATTCAGAGATTGCGCAGCGCCTTGACCGAAAACTCACTGAAGAGGGCTACGACCCAGCGTCAGACGAGTATTGGGAAGAGATGGATTCACGAGTAGCTAAATATCTACCTCATCGCATGGAGTCAGGCGTGAAAAAGAAAGAAAAACAAAAGTATAAATCGCTGCAAACTAGTTCTGGGCGTGAATCTACCCCGTCTAATAATGGGAATGGTGGGTTTAGAATTAGTCCTGAACGTGTCGCCGCGATGAAAGAAGCCGGTGTCTGGGACAATCCTGACGCTCGTGCACGTGCAATTAAAAATTATGTCAAATGGGATAGGGAGAATAAACGTGGATAATCGCTTAAAACGCAATCCGGGCGCAAACCGTGAGAACCGCAATGCACAGAATGAGAACCGCAATTCGCCCGAGGATAATTTCCCTCTGGTAAAAGAGCGCCGACGCGCCCGCCATGAGTTCCAGCACACAGTTCTGCCCAGTGTACCTGAGATCCCAGGGTTCCATATGTGTTGGTTGGCCTCGAATAACCAATATGACCCACTGCATCGTAGGTTTCAAATGGGTTATACGCCTGTAGATGTCTCTGAATTACCCGGATTTGAGATGTACAAGGTCAAGGATGGTGAAAATACAGGCAAAATTATGTGCAATGAGATGCTACTTTGCAAAATGCCCATGGATATTTACCAAGAAATCATGCTCGAGAACCATCACTATCAACCTCTCGATGAGGCGGAGAAGATTAAGCTCCAGCAAGAGCAGTTGGTCGATCAGAGTCGGGTAAAAGGTAAGAAATTGGCCAGTATCGAAGGCACAATTGACGAAAATAGTGTACCACTACCTGAATTTTATTGATCTTTTTTATTTTTTGCTTTATAATTGTCTCAAATCTGCCTGTTTTTGCATAAAAGCAGGCAGATACAAAATTTAGTACCTAAAAATCACGTTATCTGGTGATTTTGCCAGACGCTTTGCACAAAGCCGAAACCAAAATTGTCTTTTAACCATTTTTAGGAGCATCCTATGAGTGCAACCTCTGCACCTTTTGGTCTTCGCCCCGCATACTTCCCAACTGGATTGGAACGTGCGCAGGCTTTGGCCAATGGAATTACATCGGGCTATGCTAGTAACATCCTGAAAGGTCAGGCTGTTCAGTATTCGCCCAATGCTGGCGTCATTCTCCCTGTTGTTGATACAACGACCAACAGCGGTCTGGTCTCTGGCGCGTTTGCTGGCGTCGAGTGGACCGACACGACCGGTCGCCGCCGTGTATCGAACTATTGGCCAGCCTCGACGACTGGTACAAACATCATCGCCTATTTCTACAATGATCAACAGATCGTGTATGAGATTCAGACTGATGCTACAGTGGCTCAAACGGCAATCGGCAACGAAGCTAACCTGAGCAACTTTACTGCAGGTTCTACCACCACTGGCTTGTCACAGATGACTCTGTCGGCATCGCTCGTCGGCTCGAGCAGCACCGGTCAGTTCCGCATTGTTGATATTGGACCCTATGTCGATAATAACTGGGGCGACCCATATGTTATCGTTCGTGTCCAGATCAGCAACCCTCAATTCATTGCTGCTAAAGCAGCTATCTAAAAGGGGACTGAATCATGGCAGCTCCAATGCGCAGTACTGACTTCCGGAGTATCGTTGAGCCTATCCTCAATGAATGCTTCGATGGAGTCTATGACCAACGCTCAGACGAATGGTCGACGGTTTTCCGTGAGCAGATGGGTATTCCCCGTAACTATCACGAAGAGCCTGTTTTATACGGTTTTGGCGCAGCACCTCAATTGCCTGATGGTACTCCTGTATCGTATCAGCAAGGTGGTGTATTGTTCCTGCAGCGCTATGTTTACCAAGTCTTTGGCTTGGCATTTGCGCTCACTAAAGTGCTCGTCGAAGACGGCGATCACATCCGTATCGGTCAAGTCTATGCCAAACACTTGGCACAGTCATTGGTAGAGACCAAGGAATTGCTGGCAGCTAACGTATTGAACCGCGCGTTCAATAGCAGCTACACCGGCGGTGACGGCGTGTCTTTGACCAATACTGCACACCCAATCGTAAACGGTACTTTCAGCAACCAGTTAGCGACCGCTGCAAACTTGTCACAAACATCTCTTGAGCAGATGTTGATTCAGGTTCGTCAAGCAGTTGATAACAATGGCAAGAAGATTCGTCTCCAGCCATTAAAACTAGTTGTCGCCCCCGGCAACGTATTCCAAGCCGAAGTTCTGCTCAAGTCAGTACTGCGTACTGGTACCGCTAATAACGACATCAACCCAGTCAAGTCGATTGGTTTGTTGCCTGAAGGCGCATCAGTAATCAGTCGTTTGACTTCAGCGACGAACTGGTGGGTTCAGACCGATGCACCAGAAGGCATGAAGCTTCTAATGCGTCGCGGCCTTGAGAAGACCATGGAAGGTGATTTCGAGACTGACTCCATGCGCTATAAGGCTACTGAGCGTTACTGGATTAGCTGGACAGATCCTCGCGCAATGTACGGCACTCCCGGAGTGTAAAGTATAAGGGGGCAGGGAAACCTAGCCCCCTTTTTTCAATCAACCGAGTGGTTCAAGCCACAGGAGATTTAGAATGCCTCAGTTTTCAGATGACCTATTCTTAGGTACAGCCCCAACTTATATGGGCTTGGCTAAGAACGCAATTAGCTCAGTTTTCACCGGAACAATTTCCGGCACCACCCTTA
>JGI26470J50227_1000177_pt1 | contig 29306 bp, 35 predicted proteins | sample FreactTroBogLake_FD_50227 | JGI IMG/M metagenome (IMG submission 50227)
ACTTCGCGCGTTGATGGACAAGAACGGCATGTCCAACAAGGAGGGCATCGAAAAGGCTCGTCAGGAGTTGGCCGGTGCCATCACACGTATTGTGGTCAACGAGGCCCTGTCAGAGGCCAAACAGCGCGCGCAAGTGCGCGACCAGGCCATTGGGGCGAAAGAGCCTAAATAATTGCATTAGTATATTTAGAGGGATAATCTGCGTATGGGGTAACCTGGTAGCCCACGTGCTTTGGGAGCATGTAGTCTACGTTCAAATCGTAGTATGCAGACCACCAACATTTCTCATGAGGCAATTAGAGCCGAAGTGATACTGATCGGCAGGCGACCCGCAAGGACCTCAAATGCAATCCAGAATTAACTGGTGAACCCTATGGACGCGTAGGGCTACGGTCTCTTTAAATACTAAAAATTATGGCAACAAAAATAACAACAAAATACAGACCTGAGATGTGTGAGCAGATCATTGAGCTCGGCATGCAGGGCGCGACGCAAAAGGCCATGTGGTCCGCGTTAGGTATTAGCAAGTCCACGGCAGACAAGTGGAAGAAAGATAATGCAGACTTTGCAGAGGCAGTCAGCCGGGCCACTACCGAGTCCCAGGCATGGTGGGAGCGTGAGGGAATGGCTAATTTAAGTAATAGAACCTATAACACCAGGCTGTATGAGGTGATGACAAAGAGTATGTTTCCAGAAGACTACAGAGAAGTTAAAGATAACAAAGTTGATGCAAAGGTAGAGGTCACGGTGGACTTTGGCGGAGAGATAGCTAAATTAATAAATGCTTTAAAAGAATGAAAATTTGTCATAAATGTGAAATTGAAAAACCATTGACGGAATTTCACAAACACACAACAAAAGATGGATATAGGCATCATTGTAAATCTTGCGTAAAAGAAAGGCGGCGATTAAAAAACTATGGCATTACTGGTGAGCAATTTAATGCTATTAGAAAGAAACAAAACGACAAATGTGATATATGTCAAACAGATCTTTTATTTGGTAAATTGGTTCATGTAGATCACGATCATAAAACAGGAAAAGTGAGAGGAATTCTTTGCCATTACTGCAATACAGGATTGGGGCTTTTTAAAGATTCAATAGATCTTTTAAACTCCGCCCAAAACTACCTTAAAAAATAAAAAATATATTTGCACAAAACGAAAGGACCTACGGGTCCTTTTTGCATTATTATAGTACCTTAACAAGAATAGAAAGACTAACATGACCGCTCACGCGCTACTCTCAGCATCCGGATCAGATAGATGGATGGCATGCACACCATCTGCCAGATTAGAGGCCACACTCCCAGAACAGAAAAGACAGACTGGCTCGTTCAGTTTTAGTGAAGAGGGCACAACAGCACATACCCTGGCAGATGCCGAATTAAGCTTGTTGTTTGGTCATATAAAGAAAGCAGAATATGACAAAATTATCCAAGAAGTTAAATCAACAGAATACTACAACAAAGAGTTCCATGATTACGTCAATAACTACGTGCTTTATGTCCGCTCTCAGATCGGCGAAGGAGATACACCACTATTTGAACAGCGCGTCGATTTCAGCGACTACATCCCCGAGGGGTTCGGCACAGCGGATGTGGTGATACTATCCAAACACAAGATCCGCGTAATGGACTTGAAGTTTGGTAAAGGTATTCCAGTATCGGCAAAGGACAACAGTCAACTAAGGCTATATGCACTTGGAGCGTATTGTAAGTTCAAGGAAGAGTTTCCAGACGTTACAGAGGTTGAGTACACCATCGTTCAACCGCGCCTGGATTCAATCACAACAGATCACACAACGATTGAGAAGTTATTAGACTGGGCACAGTACTACGTCAAGCCAAAGGCCAAAAAAGCATGGAGCGGATCCGGTGAGTTTATTCCAGGCGATCACTGTCAGTTCTGTAGGGCAAAGGCCCAGTGCCGTGCACGCTCTGACTTTAACAACGAACTGGCAAAGCTTGACTTTAGGGAGCCACCACTGCTAACCGCTGATGAGGTATCTTTGGTGCTTGAGCGTGCAGGTAGTTTAAAGACCTGGGTCAACGACGTTGAAGAGTTTGCGCTCAACCGGGCAGTTGCTGAGAATATAACCCCTCCAGGTTTTACGCTTGGCACAACAGTCACGCACCGCAAGATAACAGACGCCAAGTTGGCCGAGATTCGACTTGTTGAGATGGGACTACCAAAGAGCAAGCTTTATGAGGAGCCAAAACTAAAGTCTGTTGCATCACTTGAGAAACTTGCGCCTAAGGGACACGTAGCAACGATACTAGGAGATCTAATATCAAGACCCCCCGGCTCACCAAAACTGGTAAGGGTTAAGGATACTACGGCGGAAGACTTCGCATGATTATTAATTTCTTTGGTGTTCAGGTAACAATTCCTGAAATAATGATTGATAGGTATTGCAAAGAGACAGAGTGCATGGTACAATGGGAGAATCGTAAGGCATTAGAACGATTGCGTGATGCCATTAACGATGTCCTGTTTACTGTAGCCGATCACCCCCAAATAATGGCAAACTCGGAGCACTACGGTAACTTTGTGAAGTCACTGGCGATACGTGTCGCGTTATCGAAACACAGGATACTGTACGACGATTAACGTGATACAATTCGGTTACGGGGTTGTCGATCTGGCCCCCTATTCAAGTCCAGATCTAACGCTAAAAAGGAAATTAAATTGGCCGCAACTATCAAAACCAAAGCCGTAACAGGCAAAGTTCGTTTTTCTTATGTTCAAGTATTTCAGCCAAAGGCTAAAGAAGACGGTGGTGCCCTTAAGTACTCTACCGCGCTCTTGATCCCTAAGTCTGATAAGGATACTGTAGCAAAGATCAACAAAGCGATTGAGGACTGCAAGGAGGCCAACAAGGCAATGTTTGGAGGATCCATCAAGGGTCTTAAGGGCGGTTTGCGTGATGGTGATGAGGAAAGAGAAGGCGCGGAGTACCAGGGTATGTACTTCATTAATGCCAACTCAGACCGCAAGCCTGGTGTTGTTGACGCGGACATGAACGCGATCATTGACCCAGAGGAGTTCTACAGTGGTTGCTATGGCCGTGCGTCTTTGACGTTCTATCCATACGACACCAAGGGTGGGAAGGGAATTGCATGTGGATTGAACAACGTGCAAAAATTGGAAGATGGCGAGAAGTTAAGCGGTGGATCTAGCGCCGCAGAGGATTTCGCAGTCTAACAAAAAGCGAAGGAAGGAAAGGGGGCCTCGGCCCCTTTTTTGCCCTCTATCATTAACTATAAAAGAGAATAAGATGGACCAATACAGAGAATATATAGCCGCCAGTCGTTACGCACGTTTTATCGACGATAAGAACCGTCGTGAGACCTGGCCCGAGACGACAGACAGATTTGTGGAATACATATTCAGCAGAACACCAAAGCTAGAAAACAACAGCAAGCTAAAGGAAGAGATAAGGACAGCGATCCGGGACCATAAAGTTATGCCGTCCATGCGTGCGATGATGACGGCAGGTAAGAGCGCGGACCGCGACAATACATGCGTCTACAATTGTAGCTACCTGCCAATTGATGACCCTAAGGCGTTTGATGAGGCGATGTTTATTCTGCTGTGCGGGACCGGCGTCGGTTTCAGCGTAGAGTCCAAGAATATAAACCAGTTACCCGAAGTGCCTGAGCAGATGTTTGACTACGACGGCGTTATCAAGGTCCATGACTCCAAAGAGGGGTGGGCCAAGGCCCTTAGATTGATCATAGCGCACTTGTACGCGGGGGAGATACCCAAGTGGGATGTGAGCTCTATTAGGCCTGCAGGGGCGCGTTTAAAGACGTTTGGTGGCCGTGCATCCGGGCCGGGTCCTTTGGTTGATTTGTTTGAGTTTACCGTTAAGTTATTTAAGGGCGCGAAGGGTCGTAAGTTAAACTCCTTGGAGTGCCATGACTTGATGTGTAAAGTTGGTGAGGTTGTTGTGGTCGGCGGTGTCCGCAGGTCTGCAATGATCAGTCTGTCAGACCTGGACGATGAAAGGGTGCGTCATGCTAAATCTGGACCTTGGTGGGATACCGCGCCCCATCGCGCGTTGGCTAATAACTCGGCGGTTTATAATGAGACGCCTACAGTGGGGAAATTTATGGAGGAATGGCTTTCCTTATATAATTCACACTCTGGGGAGAGGGGAATTTTTAATCGCGAGGCGGCCCGTAAGACTGTGGAAAAGTACGGTGTACGTGATCCAAACTACGAATTCGGTACGAATCCATGTTCTGAGATTGTTCTTCGTCCCTACCAATTTTGTAATCTTACTGAGGTGGTAGCACGACATGATGATACTAAAGAGACTCTACTTGAGAAGGTACGCCTTGCTACCATCCTGGGCACTATTCAGTCTACATTCACTAAGTTCCCGTATCTGCGTAAGGTGTGGCAACGAAATACAGAGGAGGAGAGGCTACTCGGCGTCTCAATCACTGGTATCTACGACAACAAGATGCTTTGCACGCAAGGAGAAGAACTAAATGAACTACTCGACACCTTGCGAGAAACTGCTCGCGCTGTTAATAAAGAATGGGCATCCATCCTCGGAATACCTACAAGCTGTGCTATCACATGTGTCAAGCCAAGTGGGACGGTCTCCCAACTCACTGACGCCGCTTCTGGAATTCATCCAAGGCACTCCAAATATTACATCCGAAGAGTACGAGGCGATAAGAAAGACCCTCTTAGCCAGTTTCTTAGAGAGGCCGGAGTACCTGCCGAGGACTGTGTCTACAAACCTGAACAGACTGTGGTCTTCTCTTTCCCCCAACGAGCACCCGATGGCCTTACAAGAGGAGATGTCACACCTATTGAACATCTATCTTTATGGCTCACCTATCAGCAACATTGGTGCGAACATAAGCCGTCTGTTACAATTTCCGTTGAGGAGAAAGATTGGCCAAGTGTGGGGGCATGGACGTGGGATCATTTTGGGGAAATTAGCGGAGTTTCATACCTACCGTATGACGGCGGGACATATAGGCAGGCGCCTTATGAAGAAATTTCAAAAGAAGCGTATGATGAGTTAAAATCTAAAATGCCTGCCATTAACTGGGAAGAGTTTAAAGAGGTGACAGATAACGTCGAGGGAGCGCAAATGTTGGCCTGCGTAGCGGGTGTCTGCGAGATTTAAGTTGAGTTGACATGGTGGTTTGGGCCGTCCTTTGAGGCGGCCCTTTTTTATGGTACAATCCGATTATGGAGGAAGATATGACAAACGAAGAATACGTTACAAAGATACTGGAGCGTGTGGGGCCTACCATTGACGTTGTGGGGTTGTTTCTTATCGTAAAGAAGATCCAGGAAGATGAGCGTGATGCGTGTTTAAGGAGGGCAAAAACCGCACTACTTGGCACATTAGTGACGACAGCAGATAGGGTACTAAACGCTATTGCGAGGAGACAAGAATGAACATACACGACCCACAAAAAGACATTGACTACCTGGTAGCTAAGAACAACACCAGGGACCTGGCGGAGGCTATTTTAATAGCTATTCTGTACCTTAAAGATTCAGAGGGGAAGTTGCTGAGGGTCAATCTAGGCGAGACGTTTCAGGACCAGATTAATTTTGCGACACAGATAGCTAGGATGCTAAGAGGGGGCCGAGATTGAATACATATAACTTAAGGAGCTTAACACATGAGATTTAATATTAAATTATTTGAATATCGTTACATTTTGAAAATATTTTTTCCTGCAGAGCGTTACATTAAATGGCTTCCTGCGGTTATGTGGGGAAAAATAAAACATATAAATTAAGGAATTTAACACATGAATGAAATTACAAGATTTGACATGATATCAAAGCCTAAAGAATGGGTAGGTTTAACGGATGAACAAGTAAATAGTACCTATGGTGAAGTCCAAGAAAAAGTTAACAAGCATTGGGATGATGGCGGAACAACCATGATGTTTCCTACAACACTATACCAAGCATTTGAAGCCAAGTTGAAGGGGCTTAACACGTGAACACATTCTTTACAGCAGATACGCACTTTGGGCATGCGGGCGTTTGCAAGTTCCTGCGCGATGACGGGACCAAACTACGTCCATGGGATGACCCAGATGAGATGGACGAGGACCTGGTCAAGTACTGGAACGAGACCGTTAGGCCAAACGACAAGGTCTACCACCTGGGGGATGTAGTCATCAACCGAAAGGCGCTCAAGACGATGGCCAGGCTGAACGGGGACAAGATTTTAGTAAAGGGCAACCATGACATCTTTAAGCTTGAAGACTACACGCCATACTTCAGAGACATTCGTGCCTACGCGGTACTTGACAATATCCTCTGCTCCCATATCCCTGTACACCCCGATTCAAAGGGACGGTTTCGCGCAAACGTGCACGGGCATTTGCACTCCAATATTGTCTGCAAGCCTGACATTTACCGTGGTGGGAAGCCCGTCCGAGACCACTGGTATCTCTGCGTCTCAGTAGAGCACACCAACTTTAGGCCTATAAGCTTTGAAGAGATAAAGAAACAATTGGAGGTATGACATGACTAAAGAAGTAATGAAACAAGCACTTGATTCTTTAGAAAAAGAACGTTACTACTATTGCTTATATGAAGATGAAGATGGAGCTCCTGAACACATTCTTGATGCTATTCAAGCGTTAAAAGAAGCATTAAAGCAAGAGCAGGGTGAGCAGGGTGAGCAGTTAGCAAGACTTGGATGGCAAGAAATTGATTGTCCAATTTGTGGAGGTGGCGCAAGAGCGTTTCCAAAGCAAGAGCAAGGTGAGATTGAACGCTTAACAGTCGCTTTGAAAAAAGCAAACGAGCAAGCCGAGCATTTTGAACGTGAATGGTATTTGCGCGGTGATGAACTTGAGAAGTTGAAGCAAGAGCAGGACGAGCCAGTGGCGTGGAAAACTGATGACATTGAGTTATATGTTAGGGAAGATAAATTTGGGTTTTATGACATACCTCTTTACACCCACCCACTACCAAAGCGCAAGCCTCTGACGGATGAGCAGATTGTCGCAATTGTTCGAGAGGCATCACATGGGAGTGCAATCAGGCGAGAAGGTTCAACATCGATGCGAATTGCCAGAGCAATCGAATCTGCCCACGGCATAAAGGAGTAAAACATGACAGAAGTTGAATTTCTAAAAAGAGAGTTAGAACGTCAATTAAAAGCGGTTGATGATTTAAACAAAATGGTAAAAAATTTGAGTCAAATAACCTTTGAATCAAAAATGGATAAGTGGTTAAAAGCCAGTAAAGGTAAAGAATGGGTAGGGTTGACTGATGAGGAAATTGACGCATTATTTGCCTCTGATGTTGATTTTAGAGATGTACATGCTTTTTCATTAAAGGAAAAGAATGGATAATGAAGTACTAGACCCAGTCACAGATTTAAGCCAGTTCGTAGCGTTCTGCACGCAACCCATGGTGCAGATTACGCCACAGTTCATGCAACATGCTGTACAAATCGCCGATGAGTGTGCTAAACTGCGAAAAGAAGTAAAGAAGTTAAATCAGATAATCAGCCTACAAAGGAGAAAGTATGAAGTTTCTAAGAATAGAAAATCTAAGCGATCTGTTGCCGTTCGTGGAGGACAAGAAGGAGATCCAGGTCCGCAAGACTGACGATGGGGGTACTACAGTCGTCTACCGTTTCATGGACTCCAAGACATTTGACAGTTACGAGTCCCTAGAGGCCCGCGGGATTATGTTTGATGACCTGGACAGAGTCATATCCCGCCCACTGCATAAGTTTCATAACCTGGACTCTACGGGGTCCGGCATTAACACCTACACCCGCGATTACATCCTGGCCAATAAGGACCAGGTAAGGGCCATCTACGAGAAGTTAGATGGGTCTATGATATCCACGGCCAACTTCAACGGAACTGTTCGCCTGCGGTCCAAGAGTTCATTTGATACAGACGTCTGCAGACTGGCCTACAAGATCTACAACCAGGACCGTGACATTCAGTTCCTCTGTATGTTCTGTATCGAGCGCGGGCTGACTGCCACGTTTGAGTTAACGCACCCACAATCGCGGATTGTGCTGTCCTATTTACGCCCAGAACTGCGCCTGCTACATATCCGAGATAATGTGACCGGCGAGTACGTTACGGACCAAATCAGGGCCGTACAGAACGTTAGTCGTTGTCCTCAAATACCCCTCAGCCGACTTGAGGAGATCATCTCTAAGGAGCACCTGGAGGGGCTCAAGAACGAGGAGGGCTACGTAATCCAGTTCAGGGATGGGGATATGGTCAAGGTCAAGTGCCCATGGTACGTCGGCCTGCACCGCGTGGTTACCTTTGTACGTGAGCGGGACATTGCGAATATGGTCCTTGAGGAGCGCCTGGATGATGTATACTCAGCCTTTGCGCATCTTGGAATTGACGTCGAGTCAATCGAAAAGATTGAGAGCGAGGTTAAGAACGAACTGATCCAAATAGCCGATCAGGTTGAAATGGTGTACAAAAAAGTCATCGAGGAGAATTTAAGCCGTAAGGATATCGCGTTGCGCTACGAGCAGTGGGAGTTTCGTAGCCTGCTGTTTCCCATGCTTGACGGCAAAGAGCCTAAGTACAATGAATACTACAAGCGCAATATACTGGACAAACGTTGGGGTTTAAACGTAGTAGGTAACGTAGGAGAGAAAGAATGAACACACTAACACTAATCCGCGGACTGCCTGGATCCGGTAAGAGCACACTCGCCGCTAAGTTAAGTAACGCGGCGGACCGCAACACTATCTGGCTTGAGGCTGATCAGCACTTTACCAATAAGGACGGAACGTATCAATTCGATATTAATAAAATTGGTGAGGCGCACCTGAAATGTCAGAGTAGCGCACGCATCTATTTAGGGCTTAAATTTGATGTTATTGTGTCCAACACGTCCACGACACTCAAAGAGATGCGCCCCTACTTTGAGATGGCTAAAGAGCTTGGAGCAGAGTTTACTGTTATCACCTGCCAGGGTCACTTTCAGAACGTGCACAGCGTGCCAGAGGAGACACTATCAAAGATGGCGATGCGATTCTTTTACGGTGATGTAATTAACGCATTGGAGAGAACGTGATCTACAGTATTGACTTTGAGACCCGCAGTGTTATCGACCTAAAGCTTAGGGGGCTAGATATCTACGCCAACGACAAAAGCACCGAGGTGCTATGTCTTGCCTTTGGTACTGATTTAGATGACGTAACCGTTGTCGGCATGGAACACATAGCCTTCTCGGCGAGGTGCCTTTCGGTTGATGATTTAGTTGTCCGCAGATATAAGTTTAATCAGCTTATTGATCACGTCCGCGCAGGCGGAAAGGTCCAGGCATGGAACGCGCTCTTCGAGTACGCGATCTGGAACTGTGTCTGCGTGCCAAAGTACGGTTGGCCGGAGTTAAAGCTGAACCAGGTAGTTGACTCCATGGCCATAGCCGCGGCCAATAACGTCCCGCAGAGCCTGGAAGAGGCCGCCCTTTTTATGAACGCCGCGCACAAAAAGGATCCTATCGGCGCAAAATTGATCCAAAAGCTATGCAAACCTCTCAAAAACGGTAAATTTAACAACGACCCGGAACTGCTACAGCAATTGCACGAGTACTGCGTTAAGGACGTCAAGGCCGAGATGTCGATCGTGGACAAACTCAGGGGCCTAAAATCCTCTGAGCAGGCCATATGGGAGCTCACACAGCGTATCAACCTTAGAGGCGTGCCAGTGGACCCTCTTGAGCTAAAAAACGCTCAAAACGCGGTTAAAAACGCCCAAGACGCTATAGATCAGGAGCTACTCAACCTAACGGGTTGTAAGCCATCCGAGAGGGCCAAACTGCTTGCCTGGCTAAATGCCAATGGTGCGAATATGAAAGACCTTACTGCTGATATGGTTACTAAGAAACTGGCCGAGGAATTTATATCAAAGAACGTGCGCAAGGCACTCGAACTACGCCAGGAGGGGAGCCAGACTAGCGTAGCCAAGTACAATAAAATGTTGGAGATACAAAGAGATGGAAGAATTAGAAATACACTGGTCTATCACGGCGCGTCTACTGGCCGTTGGTCTTCGCGTGGTGGACTTAATCTGCAAAATATTGCGCGTCCCGTACTTGGCGATGCACAGATTGCAGACGCGATTCCTAGAGTCTTTGGCCAAGGAATTGGCACGATGTCAGAACTCTCGTCTCTGGTTAGAAGCGCACTTAAAGCTCCTGACAAGCAGACCTTCGTGGACGTCGATTTTTCTTCGATCGAAAACAGAGTGGGAGTTTGGTTGGCCGGTCAAAAAGACAAAGTTGAACTATTTAGACAGGGGCTAGACGAGTACATGACCTTTGCATCAACCTCAATATTTCACGTGCCATATGATGAGGTCACAAAGGAACAACGTCAGATGGCCAAGTCGGCTGTTTTGGGTTGTATGTTCGGCCAGGGCGCTAATGGCCTTGTAGAGTACGCCGATGGTATGGGCGTTAAGATGGCACTCCCCCAGGCTCAAAAGGCCGTAGACGCGTATAGGCTGTCATATGCCAAGGTAAAGAACTTATGGTATGCCTGCGAGGAGGCCGCGTTGTTGGCGGTGTCTGATCCCGGAACTGCCTACGCCGCAGGTCAAAAGATCCGCCTAAAGTGTGATAGGGGCGTGTTGTGGATGATACTGCCGAGTAAGAGGCTAATCTGTTGGCAACGACCCAGGATAGAGGACGTTGTCACTCCCTGGGGTCAGATCAAGAAAGCCGTCACTGTTCACAGTCAGAACACCTACACCCGTCAGTGGTCCAGGAACGCACTCATTGGGAGTAGCATATTCCAGAGCGCAACCCAGGGCCTCGCTCGTGACTTCCTTGCCCATGCCTCGCTTAACGTTGAAAAGCACGGATACGGAATACTCAATCTGATCCATGATGAGGTCCTGCTGTTAGTTGACGCAGATAACGCCGAGTTTCATATGGATGAGGTCATTAGAATTATGACTACACCACCTGATTGGGCACCAGATATGCCACTCGCCGCTGAGGGATGGCACGGTAACCGTTACCGTAAGTGAGCCAGACCGCCCGACTTATAAGTTGGGCTCTCTGGATCTTTGGGGTTTAATTTAAACTGTGGATCGTCCGGGTGTGCCTTAATTGGGTTCTTGGCAAGTACCAACGGCCCGACCTGGACAACTTCTTCTGCGCCAGTGACTGGGGCCATATCAGACTTGTCATAGAAATAACTGTGCCTATACGGGTTGTTACCTAACTGGGACCATTCGGGATCGTTTAGATATTGTTGTGCCATTGCATGCACATCCTCTGGTGGTGTGTTGTTCCAGTCACCGTGGATCCGCGCGTAAGTTGTTTTGTCACTCTTACCCGTCGCAATTGCATGCGCCGCTTTTGGAGGGGCTGTAAACTCAATAGGACCAGTTAAATGTGCCGTCTGCCCGTAACCCAAAGACTTGCCCGCGTCTGCAGGGTCATGCAAAGATACAATCCATTTATCGTATGCATTGTATGCAGGGATATCGAGCCTGGAGGAGACCCGCATACCGTCCGGAATATCTTTATTGACGCCAACGATACCGGTATCAACCTGATTAGGTTTTAATGCAGACGCCATCTCAACGTGTGAGGGCATTGGAGGGACCTCAGTGAACGGATGAATGGGTAGGTGCTCTCTCACTACCGCCCGGTATTGTTCGGGCGTTATAACCTTGTTTCCGAGGTCTATAGCGGCTTGTTTGGTCAGGGGGTTGTTTACCTGGCGTTGACCAATTGAATTGGCTTTACGCCAGGCATCAACAGCTTCTTGAGTTATTCCAAGTTTCTCAAAAGCAGATCTACCTAATTGTGCTAATTCTTCAAGTTTAGACATTATAATAATCCAGATAATCCGCCCTGGGCCTGCTTCTGCACGTCCATGGGGTTAAACATTATTGCCGAGGGTTTTGTATTATCAGGATACAGCGCGCCTGAGTAGCCGTGTTCTTTGATCATGCGCTCCAGGTCGCTGTCCGCGTTGTACACTAGCCCCTGGTTAGCACTGGCAGTGTACGGGACCCTATTAGCCTCTTTGGCCAGTGTCCCGAGCCTCAGTGGGTCCGCGCTCACGTCGTAAAGATTACTGGATGACGTCTTGTACTTGTATGGACCAAGCCCAAGCTCTGGCGTCTGATCGCCTGCGTAGAAGTAGGTCCTGTCCTTTACTGCGCCGGAGTAGTTCTTAAGCCTATCAGCCTCAGCGCCCGCTATGCCGGTCCCGTACTTAGTCGGGTCCGTCTGTGTCAGATCTGGTGAGTTACTGAAATGCGTAAGCTCGGATGATGTTGTAGTGCCCTCTTTGGGCTTAATAAGCGGCTGAATATAGTCCGGCATACCACCAGAGTAGTTGGTATCATGAAATTCCGGAGGCAATATCACAGACTTCTGCGGGGCATATTGAAAGCCTTCGTAGGCCTTTGCCTTATCTTCAAGCAGTTGAGGTATTTCGCTAACATCACCGGACCGCCTGGCGTCGTATATTTTACCGTCTATCTCATTAATAAATCTTTTTAGTGATGCGTTAAGTGGTGTGTAATTAACTACACTATTTTGACCACGGGTCTCGGACGTCATGGCTAATTTAGCTAGGGGAGAAAACATTTGAGAGTGAGCGCCCCACGCAGTCTCTTCTCCTTTTGGTCCAAAAGAATTACCATGGGCGGCGTGACCATAATAGTCATGGACTGCCCTAAATTTTTCATTTGTGTTTAGGCCTGTTTTTGGATCAACAGCATTAAGAAATTCGTGTGGATCGCCGCCTTGATAGACATATAAATGATTATTATCAAGTATGTCTTTTATCATCTCATTACTAGACTGATATGTCCCTTCACCGTTCTTATGAAAGCTCATATTAACTGGTAGTGTACTAAATTGATCCTCTGTCTCTTTAGCCAACTGCCCATATGATTTACTTACCAGGTCATCATAGTCTTTAATATTGTGCTGTTGTATAAGATCAGGCATCTGTTTTTTATATGCATCAAATACAGCAGTCTTATATGCAGGATCTTCAGTCACGGCATGCATAAATGTCCGACCAATTGCGGACTGTTTAGCCAAAGAACTCTCTGGTATATTTGGCAACGCGTAGGGCTTTTGAAGTGTTCCTTTAGTGTACGCGTTGGCTCGTTGTTTTACGGCGTTGTTGGGGTCTTTTGCGAATGTTTTGATCTCATCATTCGATACTCCTGGTGGAACATCGCGTCCACGTAGTCCTGCCGTTTCTCGGACTCCTGTTGTTGGCGTTGCGCCTCTTGGCCCAACTCGGAGGAATGGTCCTTCTTGTCTTGCTTCATGTATTATCCTTTCAAGTTTCGGTATTGTACCACTTAAAGCCTCTTTACCGAATTGCAGTCCTGCCTTTATCTCAGGTAGCGTTGGTAGTCCCATTATTGTGTCTCATCATTATTAGTGAATTGTGATGCACCACCAAGTGCGCCTAATCCAGTAAGGCCATACATTGGTTTATCGCCACGAATAAATCCTTTTAATACATCGGCCTGAGGCTCGCCAGTAATTTTGCTTGTTCTTGCAAGCATCTCATTGATTTCTTGAATCATTGGCTTACCTGGATAGTCCTTTAATCCTGCCCATGTAACATCTTGAAAATTAACTGGGTCAACTCCATGTTGTTTTGCTAACTCATTCATTTTTGCTTGATAGACACCATAAGAATCACCTTCTGGGGCCGTGACACCGAAAGGACTCATCATTTGTTCATCTAGCGTTTGAATATCTTTATGGCCAAGGAAATTACCAGAAAAATTATAACGTTTCGGAGTGTCAACAGACAACGCGCCATTTTGGGCTAATTTTCTAGCTTGCTCAAGGTTGCCGCCTATAAATCTACCGCCGATTGGATAGGGTACATCATATCCTTTTTGTGGTATATCAAGACCTTTTTGTCTAATAAAATTAGTATAGGCCGCAGTCATTAAATTTGAATTAGGGTCTTGACCTCCAGTAGTGGCCCCCATAGGATCCGCAAATCTAGCTTTAAATTGTTTTACACCTTCTTCTGGACCCAATTCATTAACAAAAGCATCATGCAATTGCCCCATCGCATACCAATCTTTTGCCGCAGGTCGTTGATTACCTCGTAAAAATGCCTCATTTAATTTTGCTATGGCTTCAGGATTATTTGCTTTTTCTTGAAATTTAGCTAATGTCTCAGGCCTTTTAGGTACTGATGTAGTTAATGTTTTATCTGGTAAAGGATAAAGTGATGGATCAACATACTTACGTTGATTTATATCAAAATATGGTTGATAGTTACCCGCATTAATTTCTTTTTGAGATGCTACACGAGCTTTTTGAACAGCTAATGCTTCTGGGCTTAATGTTTTTTGTAAAAATTCTTTTCCTGTTTTTGCATCTTGGGCTAAAATAGGAGGAATTACATCAGGATAATTTTTTGCTATTTTTGAAGCATCATATCCAAATTTTTGAGCGAGTGTTTTAGCTAGATTTAATGCCGATCCACCTTTATCAAAGTGCTGTACGGTCCCACCATCAGCGTAACCCTCACGACCTAACAGTCTATCAAGCCCTGCATTAATTACTGGTGCTGTAGTTGCGGCCGCGGTGCCTAAACCACGAGCGTACTTATTAGGTAACATAGACGCCGCGGATCCAAGCGCTCCTAGTCCGCTAATTATTCCGCGTCCATAATCGCCATGCGCAAATCTATTGTATGCATCTACGCCCTCTTCTCCTGCCCCGGCCATTGAGAGTATTGGTGCGATACTGTTAAGTGTTTTGCCTGCTATACCAGTCGGTGTTAGGTGCTCACCCAATTGACCGACTTTTTGCATCATAGTTGGTTTCGGTGCGACCTGTTTAGAGTTTAAATAATCTACAGCTCGTCTCTGAGCCGCGTTTGTTATCTCTGCATCTTTTATGGCCTGGGCAACTTTAGCCTCATACGCCAATTTTGCGGCCATCTCTGCCTTCATCTCAGCTAACGATTTTGGACCGCGCATTACACCATTTTTAATTTCACCGCCCGCAAGCTCACCGCCATGACCAATTGTTTCAGCCATTTGTTGCCCAATGTCAAGATATTTTTTCTTCATCTGAGCGCCAGGGATGTTGGTTCCCGTGGACCCTTTAGCCCACTGTGCGCCTTTTGTTACAACCTCTGGAGCTTCTTGTGTTGCGGCGGTAACCATAGACGCAGGCTTTTCAACCATAGCAGGCTGAACTGGTTGTGGGTACGGGATCGGCTCTTGAACTGTGGACGGCCCCGAGGCCGGTGCCGAAGTATTGGCATCCCTAAAAGCATTTCCTAGCACCTTAGCGCCTGCCCCCAATGCGTTTGTGGCGCCAATTGCTGTAGCAGGAATGGCCCCGATCATGCCACCATAAATGGCCCCAGTAACTGGGTTGATACTGTCAGATGACTGTGGCGGCTCAGAGCGCTGTGGCTCATTCTGAGTATTTTGACCCATGTGGCTCGCGACTTCATTGATCATAGACTCCTGTTGAGCGGGAGTCATGGACCCAAAAGAATCATCTAACTCAACTTGTTGGCCATTTATTTCAACGATCATTTTGGAACAATCCTATATTTAATACCGCTCTTAGTTGTTTGTGTGCCCTCAGGTTCGCTCTTACCGAGTCCATTCACCCTGGAGTCATCCTCAACTTTAAATACAGTCGGGAACTGTTTAGCCAATGCCGCGCGAGTGCTGTCTTCAAGCGCACGATATTGTGGCTCCTCTTCAAATTTTGCAAAGCTTGCATCATCACCACCGTGAGTGGCCTGATAGTCTACCCACATCTGATGACGTGCTCTGTTAAACTGTGCGCCTTGCTTGATAATCTGCGCATTCATCAAGTTTGTCTCTGGTGTGTACTCAGATCCAACACCCTTTGTCTTTTGCGCCATGTTTTCAAGTCCGATACCCATACGAGCACCGTGGAAGATTTGTGCGGCATAGTCAACACCCAAATCGGCGGCCTGCTTATCTAACTCATCGCGCATAGACTGCTCATGCTGTGATAGGGTTGATCTTGCAACCAAGTCATTAGCCTTCTTCTCGTCCATATGTGCGAAAGGAATCATCTGGAGTGCTGTTACAGCGGCAGACTTTGGATCTGTCCAACCGCGCTTACCTATTCCAGATATATTCTTAAGTGATGGGTCTTTGGCTATGTTGGTTATTGCATCAGCCGCAAGCTCCATTTTAGTTGCCTTCTGGGCATTATCTATCAAGGAAGATTGGCGCTTACCTGCGTCAACTGAGGCCTGATCTTTTTCCTTCTTGGCCGTCTCCATCTTATTCTCTGCGTCTTTTTTCTCTAAATCAATTTTTGCCTCGGCCCTTTTCTTGTTAAGCTCCATCTCGGTCTTGTTTCCAATACTCGGTGTTGTAGGCGCTGTTGTAATCCGCTTGTTAAGATCGGCTATTCTGCCGAGCCATGAGGTTAAGTTAGATGCCTGTGTTGGGTCTTTTGCCAAGTCAAGATAGTCGTTTGTGCGTTGCTGTAGCATCTTACGTGGCTCACCACCAGTAGACTGTATCAGTTTTTTAGCGTACTCTACGCCCTGATTAGCCGCCGCGTCAAGCGCTATCTCTGCCGATTGTGGTGGCAACTTATCAGCACCAATTGCGTCCCAGTATCTGCTCTTATAGAGAGATTTTGCCTGTTCCGCTGTTAAGTTTTTAACGTCAATATCTGGATTAGCCTTTTGGTTGATACCAAAGTTAACTGGCGCACCACTAGCGCCGTCCTTTGGATTGTATCCACCCTCGCGTGCCAATAATCCTGATACCGCGTTTTGGAATACGTCTGGTGATTGTGATCCTGTTGATGTTACGCCAGTTGACTGCATGGGCTGTACAGACACGCCTGAATTTAACAACTTAGCGGCCTGTCCGCGTGTCATTTGCTGTTCTTGACCGTTAACAGAAACAGTAACAATCTCGCTATTTGTTGGGCTGTATGTTTGACCGACTCTAGCGGCCTGTCCCTGCTCCAACAGTTTTTGTTTAAACTTTAATGCCTGCTGTGGGTCAACAGCCATTAACTGTCTGTATGTTTGCACGTCCTGCATTGTTATATCCTGCGGTAGTGCATTCCCTTGAGCCTGTCCTTGTTGGGGTTGACCTTGCTGAGGTTGCCCACCAACCTGAGGCCCCCAACCACTGGCCGCGTCCTCTTGCGCCAGTCTTTGCTGTGTCGCCTGGTTGCCTCTAATGGCCGCCATCTGAGCACGCATATTAAACAGATCCTGAGCCTGTTGTTGTTTGTATTGCTCGCGCTCTGCTGTCTTGTTCATGAACCCGGCCTGCATATCTTGAATTGCATTACCAAGGGGATTTTTTACAGAGCGTTGATTAATCAAATCTTGCATGTTGGCAAGTAACGCCTCAGTCTGTGTGGCGTCCAACATGTTATTACCAGGAACGGAAATGCCGCCCTTAACTGGAGCGGCCTTAACTACAGCGCCCGGGGAAAGTGAATCTAAACCACTTGTTGCTTCTTCAGCCATTATTTATTCCTTATTAGGGTCCGCTTTGATCGACCAAACTTGAATTAGTGCTTGGGTCTATGGTGGTGTACCCTGGAGCGTTAGGGTCAAAATTGCTCATGTTCACGTTTGGAACTGCCGCGTTAGGTGTCGGCTCATTCGCAGACATCGCGGCATTGTTTGCTTGGATAGTTGACAGATTAGTTGGGTCTGGAGTTGAGTTCCATCCTGAAGATCCCGCGCCAGTTATTAAATTGCCTAAACTGCTAATCAGACTAGAACCGAGTCCGTTAGGATTGCCCGCGGCGTAATTTGATAGACCACTGAGTAAGCTGAGTGGTGATACGTTTGTTGTGTTTGTGACTGTCGTTGGCGCCTGTACAGACCCTAAAATGCTTGCCAGGTCCGCCGTTGCTGTCAACGGGCTTGCTTGTTGCGCCTGTCCAAGGGTTGTCTCTGCCGCTGTTCCCTGAGCGCCTGATTGACTCTCCGCAGAGGCCGCATTGGCACCAGTTGATTGGTTGTTTAATGCCGCAGTATTCAGCGCTGTATTCATTGTATTCAGCGCATTGCCGTATGCATTCTCTTGCGCCGTCTGTCCGCGTAGGCTACCGAACTGTCCGGCCGATGTCGCGCCTGCGCCAGTCTGAGCACCGATTTGTGGTAGTGTGGTGTTAAGTGCCTGCTGTTCTGAGGCCGCAAGCCCACCGAGTGCTGTGTTTGTGTTTGGAGATATTGATCCATTTGCGTTTGTAATCCATGGATTAGCCGCTCCGGATGCGATTGTGTTTAATGTGCCCTGGGCCTGAGTAAATGGGTTATTTGACCCGCTCAACTGGTTAATGGCTTGGCCGGCAACAGTATTCTGTAGCGCAGGAACTGCCGCCGCGTTGGCCGTTGCGCTGTTAACTAGATTTTGCTGTGCCGTGTCATACCATGATGGTAGCGTTGTTGCAGTTGATGAGCTGTTTGTGCCTAAACTGCCAAGTTGATTTGCTGTGGAGTTTAATCCAGAGACGATACTAGAAAGTGCCATGTTATGCCTTCACTTTTTTATGTGCTTCTGATATGTAGGCTAAGGCGCCCTTGCTATCAGGTGGTAATTGTTTTGGATCGTGCGCCTTTTTATGTGCGCGAATTGTTTCCAAGAAATGGTCCAATACTTTAGCCCCGCTGTCATTACTGCCATTGCCTAATGCAGACACAACATCCGCAGGAATAACGAACTCACCGTTTGCAAGCATCGCAGGGACGTCATCGCTTGTGCCGTCACCCGCGCCTTTAACAAACCTGTTATGCATCCCACCCTCACTGTAAAATTCTGGTACGTGTCCGCCATCCGCAAAGTGAGGTGCGTTACTTAAGTAGGAGTGCGGTACTGGTGGTGTGAGTGAGACCCTAGTACTTCCATGGAATATCCCGCCAGATGGTGGCATAACATCACCTCCGCCGGCGTAGTGATTAACTAGACCACCTTGTGCCATGTAATCATTAGACGCAGTCGGTGCAGAAAATGTGGCCCCGTATGGGTTAATAGATATTGGATTTGCTTTTGTAAGGCCTGGCGTCTGTTTTGACGCGCCTGTCTGGTTTAGTGTAGATAAACCACTTGGGGATGCAGTCCCGCCTGTTGTATTGGCCGTTGGTGTAGTTGCTGATGGGCTAGATGATGAACCACCTAATAATCCCGCTGTAGCGTTAAGTGCCGCCATATCAGCCATTGGGTTTGTCCCGCCCTGCATAACAGCGGATCCAATAGCGCCAATTTGAGCAATAGTAGGCGCCAGGTTTTTAATTGCCTGTACCGGGTTGCTTACTGCATTCTCAATATTACCAATTGGGTCGGACCAAAAGCTCATTTTAAATTCCTGTTATGCTATATATATTAATGCAGAAAACACTGGCTTAATGCCCCGTGGCTATCGTGTTTTGCCGTTAACAATTGTTGTAAAATCGTCGGCCCACTCTTGCCAACTTGAGTATGATGTTGCATCAGGTATGGCATATGATGAAAACGTTGGTGTACTCGCGATAGACGCGGCCGTTTCCTGCCAATTATCTTCTGAGGCCATTGCGAACGGTTCCTGGCCATAATACATAGCCAACTGTCCTGTGTAATCTTCCCAACTTGTAAAATTAGGAAGAACCGGAAAGAACTGATTAATCTTCCTAGCCGTCATGGCCTCTCATCGCCCAACTCTACGGTCATAAGGATACGTCCTAGCTCATAGTCACCGTCTACTTCGTTAGACTCAAACTTTAATCGAGCCTCTCTATGCTCAATCCTGGTATCTATTTTATTTGGATTGGTCGTATTAGGCCCGAACGGTATAGGTCCGCTGTCCTCTTCAGGACCATTAGCAAACTTCTTACCAAGCACGCTCATATTTAGCGTACCAGACTGCACAAAGTCAGGCTCAACTCTACGTATATGTAAACGCCTATTAATCCCAACAGCCTCTGCATGTGTCGATGGATTGCCTGCAAGCCAACTCAAGTCACATGTCGTAAAACTGGAGTCGATCGCACTCTCTTGAGTTAACGATACTTGATTAACACCTTGCTCATGTTGCCAAATCGCGTACCCACCTGTGACCAAATATGCCGTTGTACCGACAGCAGGCGCTGTTGCGAGTGATGTCGTCAAGGTGACCAATGTAGCCCCAGGCATTCCAGTTGCCGTAGTCAATACAAACGTACTGTTTGATACTTTGTACTTTGTATTGGTCGGGCTGTTATAGAACGTTACATATGAACCTGGTCCAAATGTAGGCGTTGCATCACCCTTTAAATAGAATTGATAGCTAGTAGGCGCAGATTGACCGGTTGGTGTACCGACAACATAAAATGCCTCACCAAACTTAACGTTATAGTTCCAGTCGGCCCATATTGGGTTAGGAAAGATCTCTGTTGTATATCCGCATGATCTTTGTGAGCCAATGGCCTGCCCCGCGTCATACCAAATTTGATCCTTGACGTTGTAAATAATAGCATCATTGCACTCTGTAGACGTGCCGCGGGGATAGAAAAACCAAATCTCGTTATAGCGAGGGACCTTAGTAGCCCATACCTTCTGACGCTGTGCATAATTCAGGTTATTAAATAACCAGTTTACGTTCTTATCGTTTGGCAATAATTTAACACTGCCGTTGTACAAGTAGAACCTATCAACGCCCATCCAGTAATATACACCGTCCATCTCAACAATTGAGTTAGATGACATAACAGATATCTGACTGGATATGATGTCATAGCTCCAGTAGTAGGGCGCTGTACCGTTAAACGATACACGAATTAAACTGTCTGTAGCCCAAAAAAGTCCGGAGGGTGAGTTAGTACCTCCCCTCATTGGCATACCTCTAATAATCTTACTTGAGGACATGTTGACCTGGTTGGCTGTCGCGCCGTTCCAGTCTGTTAGTCCCTGAACGCTGTACGTCGTGCTGACGTTGTTGTTGGCGATATATCCATCATTACCGAACACAAAAAGGTACGGATAGAGCACACAAACGCCGCCAGAGACGCTAATTGGTTGGAACGTAGGGTACTGACCACCGCTATCAGATAGGCCCGTGAGCGTCCATTGATCGCTACTGTTGGGCAGTATACTGCCGATCTGGACCTGGGTATTAACTGCGTTGTCAATAGACGCAAGGTTCTGACCTGGATGAGCTATAAGCTCAAGCGCGCCACCAACTGGACTGTATTGCGCATCAAATTGCCATAATAGATTAGAGTTTGCGGCAAAGTTATTATTGTCAACGTATACGTATGTTAAGGAGTTGACTGGGACTGAGGGGCTTCCGGAGAACGTGACGACGGTGTTTGGGGTGGAAAAGGAGGACGAGGTAACGGTATAAACCGACGCGCCAGGAGTTTGAGAAAATACGATTTTTGTGCCACTTGGAAACGCCGCTGTATAGTTAACGATTGGGGATGCTGTGCTAGTTAATGTAAAGGTTGTAGCGGTGTTGGAAACGACAGCGACTTGGTTATAACCTGGATCGAATATAGCGCTGTAAGGCCCGGATCCAACGCCATAAGTATTGCCAGTAGTGAATACATCAAGACCGTTTTGATTTCCTGCAAAAACATAGTTAACTCCATTATAAGGGATGGCGATCATGCCCCTTGGTATGCCATTGAATGTGCTTAAAAGTTGACTATACCCGCCCATTTTCTTGGGCGTGCCACGTTGAAACCTGCACCACACACCATCAGTGTACTCGGCAGTTTCAAATACTGTTCCATCTCTTTTAATACCCGGCTTTACTGCCAAAGAATAAACCTGGCCATACTGCTGTTGTATTTGTGTTGCGTCATCCGCCATTAGAATCCTCCACCGGATATTCCACCAAGCGCGGTAAATGCCGCAGGGGTCGTCATCGTCGGGGCTGATAGGTTTGTATTGTTAATATCTAACATATTAACTCCGTGAGCAGACAGTCCTAATATACTGGTACCAATCAAGTACATACCAGAGGATGCATCGGCGTTAAATGTAAAAGCAGGAGCCGCCGCGCTACCAGTTGTCGTACTTGACAAGTTGGTGATGACAGACTGAGTAATAACGTACAGATTACCGCCGGTACAGAGAATCGTTGCCGTTGATCCTGCAGATAACGTAATCGGTGAGAATGAACTGCCAGATGCCTGGAATTGGATCACGTAAGAACCGGAACTGGTCGCGTTTGATATCACATAGTACTGAGTAACAGCAGGCAGTGTGACGAGTAAGTTAGTTGTTCTTGTGCCAGATAATGCCACATACGTTTGCAGGATTGGTGCATATGCCGTCAAACTAAAAGCACTTCCAACAATGCTATCTACGTCATAAGTCGCGGCGGTAAACGTCACGTTTGATGGGACAGACCAACCTACAGTAAAGAAGTTGCCGGATCCAATATCATAGAAGATAAAACCAGAGTCACCCTGGTCCGTCTGAATGTTTGTATTGCCATTGATTAACTCAGTATTTACCGTTGCAATAGTAAGGGTACCAGTCCCTGCATTTCTGAATCCAATCCACCAACCTGCTGATAGTCCGCTTGTTGATGGTAATGTCAGTGTCCCCACTCCCGCCGTCCATACATAAGTATTACCACGACTGGCGTTTGTGATTGTTGGTGCGACCGATACCTGAACTATGTTACTCGTTGCCGCTAATTGACCTGATATAACGGTCAATCCCGCGCCTGCGAGTGTACTGGCGCTTGCGACAGATGAGTTAATACCGAATATAGTATTACCCCAAACACCTGCAAAGGTTGAGTTATTAGTTAGATAAAAGTAAAGTGATGCGCCAGGTGCTACAGTAGTTCCGTTCTGACCAGATGCGTCCGTAACAATAAATGAGTACAGAGATGACTTGTTGTTGAACAGTATATCCGATCCAACAGAGCCCTGATCTGCCTCAGGCAGTAGTATAGTCAGCCCGTTTGCTGTTGGCGTGCAGTCCATAATCCTGGCCGCGGAGACCTGGGTCGGGTTAACAACAGACGGCCAGTAGAGTGGTGTGTTTGCACTAAAAGAAAGCGCGTAATACGATACGTCCGTTGGTTCAATAACGGTACCAGTAAACGGGGATGTGAATGTTGACATTTATTAGGGTTCCTGAACAGATACGTTTCTGTCAATACGACGTGAGTTATCTTCTTTCTTGATTGCCGCCATAGCGCTGTCGTAGTAACCTTTCCAGATTGCTATTTTATCTTGCGCCTTGAGGTAGACCATTGCATGGTACATAGACCCATACAGCATTAGCTGAGGTGTTGTTGCAGTAAAAAGATTTTCTTGATTGTTTGAATCAAGCGGTTGAACTAGACTGTAGTATATGATCTCAACTGGGTAGGATGCATCTGGTTTTGGTGCAAACGTCCAGTTCATGTAGTCATAGTCTGCATAGTATTGTGGCTGACTGCTACTTGACTCATTTTGATACATCGCCACATAGTCTTGACTGCGCAAAAGCATTGGCTCGCCGTTGATCTTCATGGAGACTGTTTTTCTCCATCTTGCAGGCTTTGCCAGTACAGTTTGATTTTGCGCTAGTGTGGTCTCTACAACAATCAGTTGTAAAAATGTTTTCAACTCGGCGGCAATAGACGCCTCAGCCAACGCAATAATGGTCGGGATAGTTGCCACAAACTGTGGATCATTACGTTCTGTATAGTTAATGATGTCCGCAGTCAGCGAATCATATGTCATTACTGATGTGGTTGTCATCTTGTGTAGTATGAGAAGTTAGGTTGGAAGTAAATAGGCGACTTATCGCGGTCCTCTTCCTCGGCCTCTGTACGCATTTGTAGCGCAAGTGCTTTTAATTCTGCTCGTCTTCCAGAATCAACTTCAGGTAACTGAAACGCCAACTTGTATGACAATTCAGACTGAATGTATGGTATCCAACGATTTGGTAGGTACAACTGATTTGTTAAAGACCCAACATCCTGTGGCTGTGTCTCAATAACCAACTGGAATACCTGAAAGTCATTTGACGGCACCGGCCATAAGTACATCTGTGGGTCAATTGTTCTATTGAACCAGTACTGGAGCGATCTTACGCTTGGGAATTGTTTGTTTGGTAGGTTCCAGTAATCGTCGCGATTAAGTCGAGCTAATGGAATGACCTGCTGTGATTGTGCAAATACGATCTGACGAACGGAGAATGTTGTTGCTACAGTCTCCCTCAGTCTGTGGTAATAAAACCCTTGAGTAATATTAACCGGTGCATACGTCCACTGTTTGTCTGATACGGTAGTTGTTGGGATCTGAAACTGTTCAGTCCACGTCACGCCATCATTACTTGTCTCGTACACTAAGTTATACGTTACAGTGGATCCGTTTGTTGGGCTGTAGGCATTAAAGCCGACGTAATAGACAGAAGTTGCCTGGCCATACGCCGCGCCAAACCAGTTTTCACCAGTTGTCGTAGTCCCGTATCCGTTTAAATTGCCGTCAAAAACAACTGCTGAGGTTGCGTTATCAACTGGTAATGCTGAAGATATTTGTGGTGTCTGTATATAGACCCAGTTAGCCTCAAGCACGTCAATCGTATTAGTCGGCAGAGATAGTGTCTGCTGATTTGACTGAGCGCCGAGCACAACGTTCTCAAGTAGCCATAAATTTGGGCCACGGTTTACGCTGTTTTGAAGTATATAGAAAAGTGCCTGTTTGGCTGTGTTAACAAGCTCAGGAGTCATCTCCTCAGCTTGCTTCCCACAGTCACGAAACGAGTAGGCTATTAACTGATCTACATTAACCGAAGTTTGGTTTGTTGTTCCGGAGTAAGCCACAAATTACCTTCCACGGCCAGATGATTTCCTTGCCGGTAGGTTTGGTTTAGCCTTCCCTGCTTTAACAAACTCTGCCCCTACCTTTTTAGGTATTCCTACCTTTTTGGCAAACTCAGGATTGTTTTTAACGCCTTGCATAAGGCGCTCTTGTGCTTTAGATTGAATTGGCAAAATATTCTCCTAACATTTCCAACGGTTTAGTGCGGCTTTAGCACGTGGTGCATCGCCCTTTGCATGCTCGACCACACCAGACATACGAGCACAAAATGAGTCTTTTCTAGCACCGCCCTCTGGCTGTGGTGCCTTTAAATGTGAGCCAGTCTCACGATTGTATTTTTCACGACCCTTTTGAGTTAGACCTGCGCCCTGCTTTGTTGACAGCTTTTCTTTACGGCCAACAGAAAGAGAAACGGCACCGCCAGTTTTTTTATTTGCAGTCTTCTCAGATTGCTTAAAAGCCTCTGCTGTTGGTGCGCCTTTGGACCCAGGTTTTCTCATGTGCTCACCCGAACCTTTGGCTATACGTTCTTGCTTTTTATGAATATTCGCATAAAGTCCGGGTTTTGCCATGTTATTGTTGCATCGGTTGTTGCATGCCTTGTGGGATCATGCCGGGTTGTTGAGGTCTCGCCTGAGCCATATTCTGCGGTTGCATTAACGGTGCAGGCTGTTGCTGAGGTACGCTACCTACGTTAGCAGGTTGGTACATACTCTGTGCAATTTGTTGACGCTGTAGTGGGTTTAATAATTCACCAGTTAAACTGCCGGCGGCCATCTTCTTGATGGATCCACCGGCTTTAAACTTTTTTGCGGCACCATCTATGTCGTCAATTGCGTCAATGCCTTTTTTACCGGATTTAGCCTTGGCCTTAGACTCTGCGTCAGCCTTCTTGTCGCCAGTGGGTGGGACCTTTTTGATCTTGTCCTTTTCGCCTGCGGGCTTGCTTTTCTCTTTTTCTACATCACTTGCGCGGCTTGATGGGCGCTTTACTGCCTCAGACGGGGCCGATGCTTTCTTTGGCTCTGTATCTTTAATCTTTTTGATTTTATCCAAATCGCCTGCGTCTTTTTTCATCTCAATAGCGCCGCCGGCTTTGTACTTGCGGACGTTTCCGCCTTCTTTCTTAGCACGTCCGCCCTTGCGTAGCTTGCTGAGGTCCGTTTTTTCGCCGTCGTGTAACTGGTTATCGTGCATGCCAAATGCAGACTTAACTACCTTCTTGGCTGTCTTCTCGTCTTGCTTCATGTCAGCAAGTCCGCCCTCTTTATATTTTCCACCGGCGCACATGACTTTAGTCGTTCCGCCCTTGTGCATTACATTGACCTTGCCACCCTCTTTGAAGTGTTGCATTTTAGGTAGTGTTTTGAATCCGTCCATTATAAAATCCTATAGGTTATTTTTGAAAAGAGGATGATCAGTCCTTACATATACTAATGCAAAATTATTACTGTTTTTGCCCCAGGAAAAGGGCCCTTTCACGCTTGCGTCGGCCCTCCAGTTCAGGCGGTTTGTTCCACAGTAGAAAGGCATCGGCCGCTCCCGCCAGATCCCCCTGGTTGATCTTTTTGACCACGGTGGATTCTTTGAAATGCGTCGCGCCTATGTTAAAACAAAGGCTGTACAGCGCATCGTATTGGTTTTGGTTGAGTGGCACCTTAATTGATTGGTTAACGGCCTCATCACACCACTTTAAATCGCTTTGTAGGAGATCTTCGACCTGGTCAAGGGACAAGATAGCATCTTTTAGATGCGCCTCATCTGGCTTTATTAGATGCCCTACTCCAATGGTCATCAGACCTTTAGTATCGGCATATGCCTTGGTTTTGAATCCCTCTTCTTTAGTAACAAATGCCAAGGTTGATTTTGCTATTGCCATTATCTTCTCTTCTAAGTTTTGAATTTGTGGTTGCCAGGTGATGAATACGTCAAGCACCAATAAGAGCGCCAAAAGCGCTTTTTTCATATTATAGTGTTGCAGATTTCTGCAGTAGTTTGTCTTTGGCCTGACTGCCGGCTGAGGACCCAAAGTAGAACGACATAATGGCCGTCCAGGCTGTTCCTAAGCTACCGAGCATAAGCAGGAGGGCATCGCTTGTCTTAAATGTCTCCATCATCAATCCAACCAATATTCCAAAGAACCCGAGTGTGACCATTATAGCGAGGGCGGGAGGAATAAACGAGTGCGAACTCGTCTGCATATCCCTTGCCGACTTTCGGTCTGATACCGCCAGTTGCTCAAAGTCAAGTCCAAGCTCTTGAGCCTTGGCCTTTAATTGCACCTCAGCAAGCTGAACGCTTGCGATCTGATCCGATGTGAGCTTGCCATCATCAAGCATCTTTTTGGCGTCGTCTTGTGTTATGTTAAGTGCCTTTGCAACCGCCTCATACGCCAGTCCACCAAGTGGGCCACCCAGGCATGTCGCTATTGTTGGGCAAATTGTTTTTAGCCAGTCCATACTATTCTCCTATTTGCAGTACTTCGGCAACATGTCGGTCTCTTTAACCAGTCTCCAACATTCAATCACCCTGGGGTCTGTTTCCCAGTTTCTTTCAAAGAACTCTTGTTCTTTTGCATTTGCTTTCTTGCGTGCCTCATAGTCTGTATGGATTGTGTACATCACGCCAGACATTACGAAGCTTACGCACAATACGGCGCACATAATTGCAAACCGTAGGTGCCATTTATCTGCAAAGGCCTTACGTTTAATCTGCCTTGCAAGCTCGGCTTTTCTTTCCCGCTCTTCTTCTTTTGCTTTTTTAGCCCGTAGCCTGTCGCGTTCTTTTTGAAAATCTTCCCATACAGCCCCCAGTTCAGGCGGTGCATGATAGATTAACAACTCGCGTAGTTCAGTCTCAGCATTCTCTAAGCGCTTTCGGGCCAGGATATTATCGAGCGCTATAGCGCTATCAGATCTATCCTTTGGCGGGTTCTTTTCTTTTTCTTTAAAATCTTCAATGGCTTTTTCTTGATGATCAAAGAAATCGCCGACATGCTTTCCCAGGTCTGATACAATGTTTTGCACATCGTGTGCAGTGCCTGATACTTCCTTGTATATCGCTACACCTTGCTTGATGGCACCAAAGGCCATCATAGCAAGTGATAACGGATCCACTACTTAATTGTTATAAAGTGCGTCAAGTAGCCTATGCAGGAACTTATGCCAGATACGATGACCATCCCGGCCCAAAAACCACCCTTGGATTTATTGGCGAGTTCGATAAGTTGGCAGACAGATTGCTCCAACTTGTCGATCTTTTTCTCAAGTATCTCTACATTAGCTACCAGTTGACCGTACTTGAATAAATCAATTGATTCTGAGACCATTACGCGCTCACTGTTGTTGCTGTAGGTGACGCAATAGGCGTAATGGATGTAGGTGTAATTACAGTAGGTTCTGTAGTTGTGATTGTTACAGCTACGGGCGCGGCTACTGGTGCTACGCTAACGGGTGCAGGTGCAGGTGCGGCCGTTGCGGCGGCAATAACTTGTTGCTGTATCGGGGAGATATTGCCAGTTGTTAATGCCGGTACGGCTGAGTCAGGCCTTGTTGGTGGTACTGAAGATACTGGGGCCTGCCCAAGAGCAACAACATGATGCGCTGAATATATTTCCTCCAGGAGTTGGATGAATTTCTCAATATCGGCCTTTGCTGTTGAGTCAAATGCTTTGAGGTGTGTACGAATTTCTTTTAAAAATGACATGAAATACTCCTAGTTGAAAATTAAGTTTTGATGATAAAGTTGATACCGAGGTATGGTGAAACAGTGTTAAACGCTGTATTTGATCCAGTATTGCTGTTAGATACTGTAATACCTGTAAAAGAAGTTCCAGTAGAACCTGAACTGTTAAAAGTTAAGTCAGCACTTTGATATCCAATATCTGAACCTGGAACTATTTGAGTAGTCGAATGGTGATGACCATTGTCGCTAACAGTTGCTATGTGGGTATGGCTCGGTAAGTTCGCAGTCGCAATTGCAGTCTGTGCCGCGCCACCTGTTGCGCCGAGGGCTGTTGCGGATAGTGTGCCTGTAATTGATGACGATGATAGCGTTTGAGATACACTGACTGTGTATATACCAATACCGCCCAGTGTGCCGGAGATAAATCCGGTTACTGTTGTACCCGAAGCTATTCCGGTACCCGTCAGGACCTGATTTATTGCTATTGGGCCAGACGCGACCGCTGTCACCGTTAATGTTGTTCCGGATATTGATCCGGTAAAACTTGACGAGTTAGAGGCCGTTACGCCGATAGGCATAGACCCACTAAAGTTCGGCACGTTGAATGTAGTCGATCCATCACCGACACCAAACGTTGTGCCAATGATCGCGAACAGTGCCGAGTAGGTTGTTCTCGATACCGCCTGTCCGCTACAGAATAGATATCCTGATGGTGCAGTGGCCGCGGCCCACATCTGCACAGATCCTGTTATAACAGCAGATACCGTGGTCGTTGCCTTGGATGCCAGTAACTGCACCACGCCATTATTGTCCTTGTAGTACAGCTTTCCGTCTGTGTAGTT
>JGI26470J50227_1000179_pt1 | contig 28993 bp, 35 predicted proteins | sample FreactTroBogLake_FD_50227 | JGI IMG/M metagenome (IMG submission 50227)
GACTCTACACGCTGTGCAGTAGCTGTGCGGCTTGGTAAATGGGCAATGTCTTCAATGCTTAGTTCGTATTCAGTATAACCAAACTTTGGTGGGAATAACTGCACCTGAGGAAGCGGTGGTCGAACATATGTTTGAAGTTCATCACGACTCAAACGCCATGAAGCCAGCGATTGGCTTAATAGTCGTTCTTGGTTAGAAGCAAAAGGACCAACAAACTCCTGTGGAGGCATTGCAGCCTCTGTTGGGGCTACCCAAGGTCGTTTGTTATAAACTCCATCAGCGAATAAACCGGCCATGTTACCTCCTAGAAAAAGGTTCCGCTAGCCAAGGACTCTAAGCGTGAGTCTGGGGCGCCTGCGTCTGCCTTAGGTGTAGCTTTTATATCCGCAAGTGTTCCGTGAAACTCTTCAGAACGGGTACGAACAGGCTCGTCATTTTGGTTGCTGCTAAATAAACTTTGCGTTCCAGAAGAACTGCTAAAAAGTCCCACACACTACCTCCACGCTGGGCGCATACGCGCTACTTGGTCTACGCGACGCTTATCAAGTGCCATAGGTGAAGTACTACGCATATTAGCCTTACCATCATTTGGTAAATGTGGTGCTGGAGCAGCCATTGCATCTTCTGCATAACGTTTTGTTTGAATAGTATTTCCTACACGCTTGCCTTTCATTTGCCGTGAAATGCCACGCGAATTCTCTAATCCTTCTGGATAATAATAATCTTGTACATCAATACGTTCTCCTCGGTGAACCCCGCGCTGATAGGAACGTTGACCAATGCGCACCTTTAATGAATTTAAAACTCTATCTGATGCGGAAGAATCACGACCGCGATCATCACGACGTGAACGAATTGTTCCAAGGTAGCCATCAGGATATTCTGCTTGAGGTGTGCGTCCTACACCCAAACGAAGGAAATCTAATTCACCTCTAGCTACAGGGACGCCACCGCCACCGTAACTTGTATTAGTTCCATACATTCCGCCAGCGCCCAAGTTTTGAACGTTCTGATGATTATTAGCCATAACCTTATGGTACGCGTTGTTCTCCGGATAGAACTGCTAAATCTCGCCGTGGGTCGTAACCGTCCCCAACCACCATACTGACTATTCCTGTTGGCGACTCTAACCCACTTTTATCTCTAAACCAAGCGCTACCGCCATCCATAGCGGGAACTTGCACCCATAAACGTGGACCTACTTGGTTGGCTTTAAAATGATGAAAATGTCCTGTAAATAAAACATCTGCCGACCCTACTGGAGTTTTTCCTGTTGCTTGTCCGTGCCACCACTTGCCCATATCTCTGGCTTGATGCCCGTGTGCCATAGCAACAATAGTTCCGCCAAGATCGATTGCTAGTGTGCTGTGGTCTTCTGATGGGTATCTAAATTCAACGTGTGATAGCGCTGGGTTTTCCGCGCAAGCATCTTGAACTGCGGACGCCACCTCTATTTGCCAAGAATCTGTGGGGTCGGTCATCATAATACGATGCACTTCATCGTGGTTTCCTGGGACAACTGGAATGATAAGACGATCACATAATGGTGCAAAAGCCTTAACCCACGCCATTAATACCCTACGACCTATACGCACTTGCTGGGTTACCCCGAGGTCACTTCTACCAATCACGCGCCCGCCTTGAGAAGTACTACCTTCAATGCAGTCTCCTAATTGCGGTAGAACTATTGTTCCTATACTTCTACCAGACTTTAATAGCTCTTTGTGGCGATCTACAGCGTCATTAATAGCATTCATAACTCTTACTACAGTTGCTTCAGTACCACCGCCAGCGTCTTTACCATATTGAGTATCACCAATTGCATAAATAGCATATAGAGGTCCAGTAAATTTCTCTATCTTAGTGGGCTTCCATTTGCTAATCTCTTTAATTAAAGCGTCATAATCTAAATCATTATGGTCTAGTCTTACAGCTGGTTTAAGGTTGACTCGTGCAGCCTCTAACCACTCCCCATCAAACTTTTGCCAACGACTTTTACGTATGCTTACTACTTGCCATGCGTTGGGGTCTAAATCGAAGTCTTTAAACAACTCTACAGCATCAGGTAGTTCTCCAGCTGTGCGTGGGGTAGAAATAAAGTACCCGCCGTCTGGTCCTACATCAAGCCTTGCCCTATACTCTTGAGGAACATTAGAAGCCCTAATATCTGATCCCGCGTTGGGTAAAGCGGCGTCAATCATACCCAGTACAGTTAATTTGTTTGACACGTACAAACTCCATTCATATGGGTACGAAAAGAAGTAATTTTAAAAGGAAGTGACCCTAGCTCAAGAACAAGCGCGGAATAGATGGTAGAGATTACTATGGATGAACCTGCTCTATATTTCTTTTCAATGCTATCGTAATTAGCCTGATCCTCTAAAGACAGTGTATTTAGCCACTTTTTAACAACACATTCAAATTTATTGTCTAAAAGAAACTCAGTAAACGTATTAAGCATAAGGCTTTTCCTTACCTTGAGGATCGATCGTGGAACAATCGTAGCACGAAAGATGGACAAAAGGTATAGAACCCCTATAAATGCCAGAAACCCCTACTCAACAGGGTGGGCTGGAGTAAGGGCTTCTGAGACAAGGTAGCGATACTTTGTCAATAGTATTCTACTTGATTTTTATAATTTTTGGCTGTAACTTGCGCATCTTGAAGTCAATAACATCAATTTGTTGACGTTTATTCTATAAAAAACCCCACCAATCTCGTAAGACGGTGGGGTTTACTTAATTAAGACTTAAGCGTGGTCTGACATACCTGCTTTAAAGCTAGGTGCTTGCACACCCATCACTGAGGGGAGTAAACGTCCATTAGCTTGAGTTGCCCCAGCCTCTGGCGCTTCACTTTTCTGGAACTTAACACGTACACCGTAACGAGCGCCGGATGTAGCCTTTACGTGTGAACGAGACGGCTTAGATTCACGTGTTGGGTCGCCAGCCTGTGCACCTTTTTTCTTAACAGGCTTAGTATTGCTAGAGGATGCAGATGAGGCGTCTACAAAGTCAACTTTAGTGACCTTATCTGAATCGGGAGCAAGATGCTTATTGCTTTTTGCTTTTTCCATTAGTTTTCCTTTGCAAAGGGGTTTAAATAAATGTACGGTATTTATCTGTGAAATACAGGCTAAATGACNATAACTGAAAGGACAATCGCACTGATNTCGCCCTCTCTGCTATCAATAGTGGCAAACCCNGGGATTACGGCTAAGCGTAAACCTCTAGGGGCGGTGTATCCNCTGGCAATTGCTATAGCCTTTACTGCTTGGTTTACCGCACCCGCGCCAACAGCTCGAACTTTACAAGCTCTGGTTTCATAGATGGAGTGGGCAATGGCTGATGCTACGGATTGTGGGTTAGAACTGGCTTTGACGCGTAATACATCGTCATCCCTTGTTGCTTCTGACATATTGTATACCTCGGTTTACGATTAGTAGTGAGNCCCGTGGTGTAAATTATGACGTGTGGGCGGTTAAAGTACTGCTTAAAGAAANGTCTAATTTCATATGGCAATCAGTACAACGTGGATTATAGTGCTCCAAATGAAGGCAATATGGGCTTAAAGAAGGACGCCCGGCCTTAGCGACGCCATACTTGATATCGTCACAAATGCCGTCCCAAGACCAGTCAGCTGCGGGCTGGTCGCAGTCAATACACGAGTGCTCGGGGGCATAGCCTTTATTTACCTTTATTCTGCTGTGCATACCCCAGTAGCTTACTGTTTGTTTCTTTGGCCTACCATTATTTGGATTTCTATTTTCTTTTGGCTGCAGCATCCACCACGCGTGATAATGGGTATTACACATAGAACGCGCTTTAACCTTTGTAGTGCAATTCTCAATAGAGCAGGTCATGGTTTATCTAAAGGGGTTGGCGCCGTGGCGTAACTGCCACAAATAGCGCATTCCATAGGCAATAGATACTGAGAAATCTCATAGTCATCAAAGGATACCTTTAGTAACCAAAGGTTACTTTCACATTTGGGACATTCATGGAACACCTGATCGGCATATTCCATAGTCCCTGTATAATCAGGTTTGAGTTCTCGGATATGCTTCATTGTGTAACTTATCTAAAGCGGCTCTTTGTTGAGCCATCATCTCTTCAATTTTCTCTATTTCCTCTGGGGATAAAGTATCCTTTTGCGCTTCGTATAGTCGAACACCGGTATCGAAGTTCTGCTCTAGCATATGTAACTGCAAACGTCGGCGTTCCGATACAAAGTCTTGAGCTTCCGCTATGCGTGCCTCTTTTTTATTTTGTGCGTTACTCACTGTCCGCCCCACCCTCCACCACGAAATATGACTGCGGGAGGTGTGTAGTTCTTATTCATAGTCCCGCCGCATTCAACGCAAATAGGTGCGTGTGTTGAATCGTAGCCAAAGTGCATCTCTACTTGAGTATTGCACTTAGGGCATTGAAAATCATATGTTGGCATTATCTCTCCCTAAACTTAGGATCTTGTAATTTATCATAAACTTCCCTTTGATATTCAAACTTATGCGAACCCGACACGAGTTTTGCTAAGGCAAAGGAGTCTGCGGCGTTGTCATCGGTAAACTCGGCTCCCCATGTTTTATAGACTTGAAGCATCATCTGGCTTTTGGGGATGTTTCCTTTGCCAGTTACATACTTTTTTAAATTAGTTGGCGGGACTATTAAAGGGTATACGCCAAAATCTAAAAGAGTTAATTTAACCATACCCCCCAATTCCCCCAACATATTAGCCATCTGAGACCCAAAAGCGTAACCCTCAAGGGCAACATCTTTAATGTGGTGCTGTACTAGCCTCTCCATAAGGTGAGCTTGTATATCTTTAAGCCTGTCTATCCCACGAACATCAGATTTATAAACAGTAGTAAAATAACCATCTTCCCTCAAAAGGGTAATAGCGAATCCACTATAGGACTGGTCTATACCCATATAAACAGGCCTGTCGTCGGATAGATCTAACCCGCCATTAAATACTTTCATGGGGTTAGCCAGGTAGACCTACCGGTTGCCTTGTTGATGTTAACTCTACGTGTAATTTCTCGGTTAATAAAAGAAATATCTTTGGATAGTCGATCTGACATCATATCGATAAGTCCATGATAGTTAGTAAGTTCTTGATATTCATCCATCTTCGCTCTATATTCGGGATCAATTTCAATTTCTGCGTCAATTAAGGCTACTGCTGTACCTGTGGCTTTTAAGTTTAATTTTTTCTTAGCCTTAATTAAAGATAAATCTTTATCTGCCTCAGCCTTATCAGTAACGGCGCACCAAGCCTGAAGGTTAATAAACTCTAAGTAAGCAACATACTTGGCGTATAAATCCATAAGATCCTCATCCATAACAGAAGTTACATCTTGAGGAAGAGTGGGAGAATCGTAAGAAAATCCTTCATTTAAGGTAAGCCCTTGAGATTTTAATGTAGCAATAGCGCGATTACTGGCTTCAGCTTTACGCAGTTCAATTACCATCTTCATACCCCTTACATCTAGTGCAACCATCTATGCTTATATTACATGGAATTGGTGTCTTAGCCTCTACCGCATCAACAATCATTTTTGCGGCTTCTAAAAGGTGATTAATACTAAAATCGCTTTTACGAACAACAAACTCTTTTATGTCTTGATTAGATTTATTTTCATAAATCATTACTGCTTCTTGAGGAAAGTTCTTGTAATCACCATTTGATTCACTAATAAGTTCTGCAATCTTCATGTAAATTTGAACCTGTGTAACATGTTTAGGAAATGGGTTATTTAAAGCATCCCAAGCCTTTTCAAAGTTATAGTCAAGTTCACGATAACCGGAACGGTCTTCCCAACTAAAAGTGCCCGGACCAATAGATTTAATTTCAAGCATTAGGGGCTCACCTAATCCCACTAACCAACCATCTGATTTACCGCCAATGCGAAGTGGGGAGTAATTTATAGGTACTTCTTTATATTTTATTCGGTCACTTAAACAATCAGTGCATGCTGTAGGAAGTCCCATAGTTTCAGTACCGCAATCACGGCACTGCCATAGGCCGTAAAGAACCCCCATACCTTTAAACCAATTTTGATATTTTGCATGGATTGCATGACCCTGCTCAAATACAGAACGAAGTCTAAAACTAATATCTTTTTTTACAGGCTTGGCACCTAAAAGATGAAAATAGGAAGCGCGGTAACACCAATCGGGACTAACCATGTCAGAAGGATGCAAGACTGTGTGACTACGATCATCGTCTGGAATAGAAAGTACATATCGTTCTAAAGCCCCTAGTACGCGAGTGGGTTTTTTGCTAGCTTCCACAAAACTCTTAAAGTTTTCAGATAATTTAGGTGTTTTTGCCATAAGCGGAGCCTATCACCATTTTTTAATCTCTACCCACTCCTTAAGGGTAAGTCCGGCCTTCTTTGCTTTACGTGTTAAGGCGTTACGCTCACGATGACTCATACCGCCCCAAATACCATGCGTATCATCATTAGCGTCCGCGTAGAGTAAACATTGTTTTCGCACTGGGCATTCTGGAAACCCATCTTTACCTGTACATATAGCTTTAGATACTGTTGCTATATCTCTGTATTGGTTTTTATCTCTTGGGGGATACCAAAGTTCTGTATCTTGTCCGCGACATTTTGCGCGGTATCGCCAAGGTTCTGGTCCGAGGTCTTCGTCGTACAAGGGTTCTCCTGAAGAGTATGGAGAAGCTCTAGAAAATCATCTTCAGTTAAAATACAATAATTTTCATTATTTAAACTAAAACCAAGAATGGGTGTTCGACTCTCAAGGATTGCTTCCTTGACAATCTTTTCCAGAACCGCTGCTTTGAGGGTAAAGGAGGTTTTGCCTGTCCACTTATGCTCAATTAAGTATTTACGTGAACGAACATCACCTTTACGACTCCAAAAAGATCCGCTTCCAGCATTACGCTGTCCATCAAANGCTTTTGCTAGTCGTGCCTCGTGCTTCTGAGACTCTTTTTGACCCTTACTCTTCATGTGCGTATTTAGATCCCGCTTTAATGGAATCTAATACGTCCCGTTCAAGGGCCTCTTTGAGTTCAATCTCTTCTCGTATAGACTGAAGTATAGCGTCTTCTCCCTGCCATTGCCTCTCGGCATACCGATAGTAAGCACCGGCTCGTACAATGACTTTGTTCATCTTTCCAATAGCCACTAACTCTTTGGCAAAGTCAAATTCCCCAGCCAATTCTCCAGCAAAGTAAAAATCCACAATCGCTACTTGGGCAGGAGGAGCTGACTTATTCTTTAAAATACGGACTTTAATGGTTTGACCAATACGGCGTTTTTCCTGACCAGTGCCTTCCTCAAGCCATTCATCTCTACGAACCTCCATACGGGTAAAGAACGCGTAATCCTTGCCTAAACCGCCTGGGGTAGTTCGAGGATCCCCGTACATAACACCAATCTTTGATCTCCATTGGTTGATCATAAGACCTATAAATGGGCGCTCATGGGTTGTCAGGGAACGTTTAGATGCTTTTCCTACCTTGCGAAAGAACTTATTTGTCATTAAAGCTGATCGACCTACGGTTGACTCTTCCATTTGCTTCTCGTCCTCCGAGACAGGAACCAAAGCAGGGAGTGAGTCAATAACAATGCAGTCAATAGCTTTACTTTCCGTAATTTGAATAATCGCTTCATACGCCTCCTCCATAATGTTAGTAGCAACAATATATACGCGAGACGTGTCTACTCCGCACATCTCTGCGTACTCAGAAACCCACTCCTCTGCGGCAACCCATACGGTTGTAAACTCTGGGTCATTTTTTTGATTAGCGGCAATAGTTTTAAGAGCGAGCGCGGTCTTACCGTTGCTGGCTTCTCCAATAATCTCGTGCCACTGATTGACTGGCCAACCACCACCTAGTGCTACATCTACGGCAATAGACCCAGTAGTCAGTCTTCCACCACCCTCTGTAATATCTGACCCTAAAACGATAGTATCCGCGCCCATTTTTTTATTAATAGCGCTAAATACTTTTGCTAAATCTCCTGTTAATGCCATTAAATATGTCCAATGATTGTCTGTGGGTTCCATCCGCCTGCTTCAACTTGTTTTGCTGGGGTTGCTGGACCTGATGCTTTAGGGCCACCAACAATCCCCGTACCAGCTCCCGATCCAGATTGCTGAATAGGATAGCCACAGTCGTAACAACGCGCACGGCTTTCAGGTGTTGCTCCTCCGTAATTACCGCTACCACAACCAGGACAACGAGCAGCTTGTGGTGTTGCCTGTTGACTTGGCGGGTATGAGGTAGTTTGCGGTTGTACGTATGTAGCAGGTTGGGGCGCCACATACTGTGGGGTACTTGGTTTACTAGTTGGTTGCCCTAATTTATTTGCCCACCAATTAGAATTACTCATCAAAAAATCCTTCCATGTCAGGCTCAGATGCTACATTACCGGGTCTAAGTAACCCAAGGTTAACAGCTATAGATAAAGTTCCAACTAAAGTAGAAAATGCAACTAATTTATAAGTACTCAGCATAGCCTCTAAATCGGCTTCTTGTAAGTCTACACCTTCTATTTTTGCGGCTTCCTTGGCGTGAATTGTGGTTATAAAATTCGCACTAATATCGGACATTGCGTCTAAATAAGGAAGAATAAATCCTAATTCGCTTAGACGATCTTCACTATCCTCCAGCTCTTTAGCTTCCCCTTCGTCGCTAATAGGGCTAAGACCGATAAGATCTGATAATTCTTTCTCATCAGAAATGGCGGTATCGTAAAGGTACCAGCGAAGTATTGTAGTTACTGGTACTGAAAGTACGTCAACGTATTCCTCTTCATCTTTATTAAAAAACTTCTTAAACCAATTCACTTAGCCTCACCCCACTTTTGCACTACTTTAATGTCTGCAATGAGAGGCACTTTAATCTCAGAAAGCGATATCCCCTCCATTGATTCTTGAATGGCTTTACGGCTCTCTTCAACTAAATGGTCAGGGGTCATCGTTACAAGTTCATCATGTACTGTAAGTATCAACTTTGACTCCTTGGGGAGCATATCGTGAGCCCTAATCATAGCAAGTTTAATAATATCGGCAGCAGAACCTTGAATACGCGTGTTGAAGGCTTGGCGTTCTGCTCCAGCCCTAAACCCCACCTGACGGGAGTTAATATCGGGTAGGTAGCGTCTACGGTTCATAATCGTAGTTATATAGCCAAGTTTCTTAGCAAGTCCTATTACTTTACTTTTATAGGCCTCCACATCAGGGAATTTCTCCGAAAAGTCAATAATTAATTTACGCGCATCTTTAACGCTACAGTTAATTTGGGTGGCGATCTTATCTGGGCCTACTCCATACATCATGGCTAAAACTAAAACTTTACCGGCCTTTCGGTCTACGCCCATGGTTTCACCTATAGTGGTATAAATATCGCCCTTAACCCCAAGAGTAGTGTAAGTACCCATAAGAATAGGGTCATTAGACATAGACGCTAAAACTCTAGGTTCTATCTGTGAGTAATCTGCAACAATTAATTTATAATCGGTGGGTGCCCAGAATAAGTTTCTAATAAGAGTTCCGTAATCTTTTTCTGGTGTAAGGTTTTTATTAGGTGCAGGTACATTCTGAAGGTTTGGATTACGGGAATTATGGTTTACAAATCCATGAGCTAAATAGCTTTCATCTCCTGCAACTCCGATATCCCAGACACCCATTGTTCCCAAAGGTTTGATTTCTTTAATCCTAGATTCTTGGAGTGCATCGTTGAGTGTCCCGATTTGGTCACTAGAGCTAAGTTGTCCAAATTGTTGTCCCTCTTGTCCCCGTTGATATGGTGAACGTCCCATTGAGATGGAAGATTCGGTATCCCCAAAGATTGAGCCATCAAAAGTCGATGAAGAAGTACGTACTTCGTCCCCACTTTGATCGACAGATACCCGTCCGAGTTCTCTACTACACCCTTGTAATTGTGGTGCAGGGAGCCATACTTGCCCTTCATAGGGTTCTTTAAGTCCTGTTTCGATCGAGAGTACCTTAACGATTTCTCCGCCTTCAACCTCTCGCTGGAGAGCTCCTGGCTCAAACACGCACGAACATTTTGGGGTGTGGTGTTTAAACGTCGAGCCACTTCCTGAACTGTAGGCTTGTCCGCCCCTATAAAGGCCTGAACTACCGCTGTCCGATTCACGAAGTTTGCTACATAACTCTTTGATACTGCCATAACTTGCTACCTTATCACCTACATTTAAGCTTCCCAATGAAGCCCATCCTTTATAGGTCAACAATCTATGGTCTTTTGTGCAGTGTAAAACGGACCCGTTTTCTAAATGTACCGAATACATTTGATCGATGCCCTTGTAAATTTTCTGCAAAATAGGCATCCAACGACCTGCGTGAGTCAAAACCAAATCCCCAGCATGTGGAACATACTCATCAAATCTAAAAGTACCGCGATTTGTAGGCAGTAGAGTATCCCCAGAAACACAACTAAAACGACCTGTCTCAGCACCCCATTGGATAAAGTCACCGTAAAGTTTTCCATTAATAAGCATACTTGCTCGATCTTCTACCTTAGACTTTCCATTAACAGTCTTGGTAACCGACCCACCGAGGTAGGGAATTACATAAGTACTCTGTAATTTACTTAAATCTGCATAGTCTAATAATGCGCCACACAATTCGTCTTTATCCCTTAAAGGCTCTAACGCCTCAGCAGAAACTGAATAATCCTTATAAGTTAAAGCTTCTTCTCCCTTATTTGCTAATGTCTTTTCACCCTGTCCAGTTAAAATAGGTGTTTTAAGACCGCGACAACCTTCTTCTTTAGAACCGTAAAGTACATACTGCTTCTCATTATTAGAGTTCATATTAAATATACGTCCAGCTATGCGATATACCTCAGATTTGGCGTGTTCAATCTCAACTTCAAGATGATCATTAAGTTTCTGTAAAGCTATTGTGTCTATGGGTGCCCCCGCCAACTTCATATCGCAAAGGACTCTAAGAACATCCATCTCTAAATTCATTACAGTATTTACATTAGCGGCAGTAAGTTTAGGAACAAGTACTTTCCAAAGAAGAAATGTATATTTGGCATCTAGATAAGCATACTTAGCAACATCGCTAAAGGAATATATCTCCACCATATGACCAATGCCTTTGACCATTTTAAACCCAAGTTCGCGCTCAAGACAATCGTCAAGACCTAATTTTCCCTTATTTTTATTATCGTATAAAAATGAAGCCATTAAAGTATCGAAATAAGGACCATCTGGTACAGCGCCGTCATAGTACTTAGCAACAGATGACAAATCAAAAACTAAATTATGACCAATAGTTAATATCTTCTCATTAAAAAACAATGGCTTTAACGCCTTAAAGACCTGCGCTGGAAATAACTGCTCAGGTGGTTCTGAAAAAGTTTTAATTGCTTTCTTTTTATCTCTGGAATGATCGCTTGGTCTAGCGGTGAGTCCGGCAAGCACTCTCTTTTCCCCTTGACCTGTTAAAGGAAATGTTTCAGAAATAAAGTCACCGTTAGGGTGGCCTAAAGGTATAACATCACCTCTACCGTGGGTAGCAAAACTTATCCAAGATACTTCGTTTACAGCAGGAATTACACGATGATCCCCCACAGTTTCTACATCGTAAGCAAAGGCATCTTGAGTAAGATAATGAGCAACCATCTCATTAAGTTGCTCTTCTGTGGTAATAATATTCATAACAACTCCTTAGTAAAAATGGGGGGTATTTAATAACCCCCCATTTTTTAACGAAACAGATTAAAGGTATGAGGCTGCTTCGATAAGTTGCTCATTAGTAGGCATAAGTATGTCTTGTCCAGTAAATGGAACAACCTCTGAAACTGCTTTTTCAGCCAATGCTTCGTCAAGTTGCCAATCTTCAGCAAGATCACGGCCTTTAACAGCCTGCACTGTGTACTTAGCCTGCAATCCAGCAGGACCTGTGCGATTAACCGCCCAATAGTTGCGTGATAGTGGACCTTGTGGGCTGTGCTCTAAAGGATAAAGAATTTTGTAAATTTGACCGCCAACAATCCACTGTTGACGCTTAGGACCCTCAGGCCAACTAAGATTTAATACAGTAAACGCGTACTTCTCAGAAGGAATATTCTGATCATCAGGTAGTTTACCGACATTAGTGGCGCAAATAGGACACTTTGTGGAAGAGTCAATAGAAGTAGGGCAAATAAAAGAACGCTTACCCACTGTTTTTTCTTTAATATAATGCTCTTTGTATCGGCAAAATGGTCCTGCGCCAAAGAACTTAATGATTTGAAATGAATTTTCAGTAGGCTTGAACTCTTTATCATAAACAGTAGTACTCTGCTTAAACTCCTTTGGTTGAACCCAACCGGAGGTGTCGGAAGAAAGTGTTAATGTTGAAGAGCCAGTTGGTCGGCTATCAATAGCAGACGTTGCAAACGTATCAGTTTCAGGTACATAGTTTTCTATTCGGTTTATTGCCATTTTATTTTCCTTTAGCTTGAGGTTATTGTGAGGTTATTTGATTTATTTTGATTTGGTTTTATTTAGTTTCTTCTGCACGGATTTTAGCCCATACCTCGGAAATCTCATTACTAAGTTTCCGATAGTTGGACCACTCTATAGGATTAGTGTGTAAAACACCAGTCTTATGGAATAGTTCGATCAGTGCCTCTACCATGGCTCGTGAATAAAGCCTACGGCCTTGGCGTTCTTCCCCTCTAATATCTTTTTTAGAGGGAAGTCTATAGGGTGATGCTGGAATATATCCTTTTTTTATCCAGTCACGTATTGTTATAACTGGCCTACCTAAAGCGTCAGCTAGGGCGCCGATGGTAAACATTTCAATCTCTCTACCGTTAGGTAATATTTTTTTATATGGATTCTTATCCCAAGCCATATCTGGCTCAACACTTAATTCTTTAATAATTAAATTTTTGCGCTTACGTTTACTACCTGGGTAGTATTGGTCAACGTCACTAAACATTGATTCAATAAGATCTTCACTCATTTACTTACAGTACCTACATTCACAGGTACCTTGTGTACATGGGCAAACTTCATCTGAAAGTAACAATCCTGTGCCCGCGCACCAGTAACAAGCTTGAATATCTTTCATTTAACACCCACCAAAAACGCGTAAGTAACTTTTGCTGGAAACATGACATCAATATCAGCCTCAGTAAGACTTCCTTCATAAAATGCCGCCATAATAGCGGACTCATCTAAAGTGGGAACCAACTTAATGCATTTATCTTTAATCCCGCGAGTTTCAAGAAGTGTTTCTGCAACGCTCATGTCTAAGTTTTTAGATACTTTGCGTTGTTTTGTTAATGTAACTTCCCCTGAAATTTCATCTTCAACGTTTAAATGTATATGCCCTTTGGCATCGGTTTCCCCATTAGCCTCAAGAGCAGAAGTAAGCCTTGATTTTAATTCAAGTTGCCGTTTACTTAAGAGTTCTAGCTCCCCCTTTAAGGAAAGGTATTGGCGTACAGTTTTTTTTATCTCGTTTATATCCACGAGAAGAACTTAATACTGAGTTAGTTAGTTGTCAACCCCAACATAGTTATCAAGTGCTTTAATTACTACGCTTGTTACGGTAACCCCTTCAGAAGTGGCTTTTTTCTGAACAGCGAGCCAAAGGTCATCGGCTACGCGAATGGTACGCGTGGGTGTTTTGGGCGCGTTAGGAATCTTAGGTACCTCAAATCATAGTAAAACAAGTGTATGTACAATAATACAATAGAAAGAATCACTGCGGTACCTAGACAGTAGTATGGTATTAGAGTATGGCACACACAACGGTATAAAAAGTTGACTTTATACGCTAGAAAGTTCCAAAAATTGCTTTAAAGTACCAATAGTCATAGGAATACCGCCTTCTTTGTCTATGCCTTCCCCGTCAATGACCGCGCTAGCCACCGCATTCTTATGTTGAAGAGATTCCCATTGTCTTTCTTCTATAGAACCACTAATTATCATATCTTGTATAACGATGGTTCCCCATGTCGACGAAGCTCTCTTGATACGACCATTCCTTTGAACCGCGCCCCCACTACTCCAGGGGAGGTCGTAGTTAACCAATAAATTAGCAGCTGGGAGATCAACACCGTAACCGCCAGCGTCACTACTAATAAGAACACGAATATCAGGATTAGTGTTGAAAGCAATTTTATTTTCTTCCTTAGTTTTAGCGTTTAATTTTCCGGAATAAAGTCTGCACATGTCAGGTCCAAGACGTTGAGCGATCATATCTAACATATTTACGTAAGTGGCAAATATAACTACTTTGTTTGCGTCATCTTGTTCCAAGAAGTCTTTAACGTACTGCACGAGGTACTCTAACTTAGGGGAGTCATTAATGCCGTCAAGGGCGCCACTATCAACAAGACCATAAGCGTATAAAGAACCCCCCTTAGTGCCTAATGTGGGAATCATTTCACTAAGACTAATTGTAGTACCATCCTCAAGTTCATCCTCAAACACAACATTCTTTTCTAATGCGGAAAACTTCTGGGCACTAATGCGAAGTAGTTCTGGGTGGGAACATAACATTTTTAAACAACCGACCTTGGACATAATACGACCGCGGATCTCATCTTCTGGGCCACCCTTTTTAACATCAAACCCGTAATGAGCCATAAGATTAAAAGAGGAACCAAAAAGTTTTTGTGCGTCGTCTAACTCTTGCAACAACTCTTCAACAATACGAAAATATAATTTAGAGGCTTTTCTATCCAATACAATTTTAACTGGATCTTTATGAATAGATTCTGGTAAGTAAGGGGCAACATCTGGATCTTTTTGTGCTTTACGAACAGAACTTTCTTTCATCTTTGTGTGCAGTACGGGTAGGTTTCTATAACCTAAGACCCCACCCCAACTGTTTCTAATAATAAAAGTTGAATCAAAAATATCAAACCTACCTAAAACTTTACGGTCAACGAACTCCATGATGGAATAAAGTTCTTCTGGTTTTCCGTTTTCAATAGGGGTGCCTGTTAAAGCAAACCTAAAGGGGGCATTACTTAACTTCTTTACTGCTTTAGACCTTTGAGATTTAAAAGATTTTATTGCTGTTGCTTCATCAAGTACAACAAATCCTCTAGGGAGTTGTTTGACGTAATCCCAATCGTTAACGACCTGCTCATAGTTGAGGATGATGTAGTCAAACCCCGTAGTTCTCCACGAGAGTGCATCTTCATATTGTTCTGTTCTTTTAGCTTTGCCTCCATCAATGACCAAAGCGCGTGAAGTACCATTTGTAAATTTCTCAATCTGATTAGCCCATTGATATTTCAATGAAGATAAACAAATTATAAGTCCAGGTTCACTAATTTTCTGTTCATCCATTAATCGCTCGATAGCTGCAATAGTAAGAACTGTTTTACCAAGCCCAAGATCGTAAGCAACTAACATCCTATGGTGATCGCACATACGATCTACCGCCTCAGGTTGATAAGGAAGAAGAGTCCCCGTAAAGGTCATACAAGCAAACCTACCATACGAACTTTAATCATTGCTTCAAGGTCTTCTATAGAACCGCTATTATGAAATATCTGGTCTACCTTATAAGAGTCCATTTCTGATTCAGACACGTGAGTATTAATGGCGTCTACTCCTGGGCGCTTTATACGCCAGATTTGGCCATTATAAATGTCTTTTATCCAATCAGCCTCATTAGAAAACCTAACATCGGTAACCACATAGTTTTTAGTTGGGTCTATATTTTTAAAAGCTTCTACTATCCAATGGTTTTCTCCAAATACTTTACGGGCGCCTACCCCCAAAGTTTGTAAAAGCCTTCTAACTTCTGGTTGACCTTTAGCTATATCCCAGCCGTATTCATTTACCAATGAACTAAGACGATTACCTTTATCAAGGATTGGATTTATTTCTAAAAGAAGTTCTCGAATTGGGTCGGCAAATGCCAAACGGATAAACCCGTAGTGATCTACAAGAACTTTTGCTACTGAGTCTTTACCGCTCCTAGCGTAACCTGTTAGACCGATAATCATGTTAATGCCTTCTCTCCTCTAATCATATGCTTGGCGCCCTTAAGACCATCCAANATCTCTGACTTGCTCATACCGCCTACATCTTTGCAGTCAGTATTTGAATAATCAAAAAACCATGCCTCAAACCAATAGTCTTTACAAGCCTTTAAAAGATCTTTGCTAGATTTGTGACCGGCATCATCGTTATCCATAGCAAAAATGACCCTGTCTGCCCCCCTAATGACATTTATCTGTGCGGTAGATACTAAGCACCCAAAAGTAGACACACCCCCTGTAATGCCAACTGAAGCTAATCTAACTACATCTAAAGGGGACTCTACGACAATCATGTCCCCGCCCGTATATTGTCTATATCCAAATAGGGCAACATTCTTCTTCATACCCTTCGGGTAGTTATTAAAATGACGAGTCTTGTATCCTTTTTCTTGCCACCCACAAAGTTGACCAGTCACAGCATCTCGAACAGGTAAAATCCAAGACTCGCGTAAACGATCCCACAGCACTTCGTATTCGCGTGCCGCATGACTAGTAATACCCCTAGAGATGAGAGCGTCCTCTGGTGGTTCAACAAAAGCTGAAAGCATTGATTCAGTTATAGCGGTCTGCTCGGATATCTCACTGCGCTTTTCCTTAACAGCACGATCGTACTTAAAAACTAAATCCTCACCCGCCCCGATCCAGTCACGAGCTTTCTCGTAATCAATACCTTGAACATAGCTAATAAGGGAATACAAACTACCCTTGAACCCACAGCTAAAACAAATATGCGCTCCGGTGTCGGCATTAATAAACCAAGAAGGGTTGTGGTCTATATGACCAGTTCTTTCTAAATGTGCTGGGCAAGAACCTCGAACCTCGGAACCATTAAAATTAATAACTTCAATTTCTAGTCTAACTAAAAGATCTTCCATATCCTCAGGGGTCATAGATCTGTCTCTTCTAATTCTCTAAACTGACCTGTCTCCCAATCCCAAATTAAAGTTACATCTATAAGACCGCCATTACGACTAGCAACAACTCTTAATAAACGCGTATCGTCTACGTTTTCACTTTCGCGCTGTAATCCAAAAATAACATCTGCATCTTGATGAAAAGAAGAGGAATAACCAATAGCGTCTGCACTTACGTTACCGCCCTTCATTTTCCATGTAAGAACCTGAGTGGAAATTACAATAGGGATATTGGCCTTCTGAGCTAATCTTTTAAGAGACCGTGTAATGTTAGTAATTGCTTGAGGAGTATTTGATTCCCCAGTCTGTTCATCAATCATCAAATAAGTTCCATCAATAAAAACAATATCTGGTTTTTTAGCTTGAATCTTTGCGGCAACAGAACTAACCGTTTGACCCTCAGCTGAACCAGAAAACCATAATTCTTCATTCATGGCTTCGATGCCCCTAGAGGTGGTATAAAAACGAGACTCTTCATCTGGCGCCAATGTACCTGTCATCAAGCGCTTATGGGATACCCGTGATCTCAGTGCGTAGTAACGGCTAAGTTGTTCTCTATTGCTCATCTCAAAAGAAGTAAACAATGCTCGTTTATTATTAAGATGCGCAGTGATAGCAATCTGCAAAGCAAGAGTTGATTTACCAGTTTTTGGAGGAGCAATAATAACAATCAGTTGGCCCGGTTGTAACCCTGATGTTGCTTTGTCCATAGTAGGAAAACCCGTAGGTAACCCTAAAAGACCTGGGTTATTTTTACGAAACTCATACTCTAATCGAGCGTTCTGAGCGGCTTTAGTAACTTCAATGTCAGTAGTTTGATTAAGTCCAGCCTCTTCAATTTTAAGGATTCCGCGCTCTAATGCAAGGAGAGCTTGCTCATGGTCTGGGGTAATGCTGTCAATATGATTGATTGCATCCCCGAGGGTGTCAGAAATAAACTTTTTACGACGCTTACGTACTAAGTCGTCTATTAAATAATCTATAGCATCCTGTACTGGAACTCCTTGTTCCGCAAGTGTTTTATATGTAGGAAAATTATCTTTAACAACATCTAGACTGGGTGTTTCTTGATATTTAACAAAGTGATCTCGTAAAAACTTAAATAACTTTTTATCTACTGGGTCAGAAAACCATGAATCCGTAATACCTTTTTCAAGAATATCCCCAAGGTTTCTATCTTCAATTACTTTACTAAGTAACTTAGCCTCATTATTCATAATTGATTAAAGTCCAATCCCCAGTGTCCGTATCTCAAAAGTTTATCCGGTTTATCAATCACGCCCAACACCTCCGGTCTGTATGGCAGTTCACTCATCAAGTGGTTAATTGACTCATACGAAGTATAGTATCTAAACGGATTAGTACCCGCTTTGTCAATCTTTTCAACAAAAGCTTCAAGGGTCTCAGTGTCAAAAACGTAAGAAATAAGTTCTAACGTAACTTCACGATTAGTGGTATACAAATATAAACGACTTAAAATGTCGCGCCTAAGATCCTGAGTAAGTTCAGGTATTTTAATAAATTTAAATTTCTTTTTAACAATCAGTTTGGTATCTAAAAATACGTCTGAAACCACTAACACTCTTCTGGGGAGTTCATTACTGATATCCCCGTGTCTCATTTAATAAACCTCTATTTTCCCATATCTTCTAAGGAAGTGATTGTAAGCATCATTAGAGGTTTTTGCCAACTCCGTCTCTTCTGGCGTGGCGCGTCTAAGGACCTCAGGGACATAACGACCATCATTAGCATCAATTCGACCTTGAATAAGACGAGTGTGTTTACAAGAAGATCTCTTTACATAGGTCAAACAAGTGCAAAATAACTTCCCTGAATCATCAGCGGATACCTCCGCAATTTCGTAAGAATCTTGAACTTCAGGTAAAAAGATTTGAAGTAAGCGCTTGTCACTCACAGTAAAGTCTTTCATTTGCGTAAGTCTTTCCCATTAGATTCAAGGGGTAAATACGAAAAAGCTTCGTGAGCAAAACTTTCGGTGGCATCTCCGTAAAGACCTACCCAATCTTTTAGTTTTATATTAGTAGTGATAATAGTAGGCAATCCATTGTTAAATCGTGTCCTTAACACGTGGTGCAACATATTCTTTTGCCAACCGCTTAAACTAGCGTGCTCTTTACCAATATCGTCTATAATGAGCACACGAATATTAAAAGCATCGTTACGGCACTCACCAAGAATCCCAGAGTATAAATTTATATCTAAATCATTAACATCTTCTTCCATAGTTCTTCCCTTTAAACTAAGAAGATCGTTATAAGTTGAAAAATAACAAGGTGTGATAACAGTATTACCTTCTCTGACATCAAACGATTCCATTGAAAAAGTAAGCATCATCTCTTGAATAATAGAAAGGGCAATTGTAGTTTTACCCAATCCTGGTGTACCCCAGATTAAAAGACCTTTACCACAAGTAGGTTCGTTAAGACTTCTAATAACTTTTTTATCATTAACTAATTTAATCCACGCTTTTAGTTTCTCAATAACATCAGGGGATACATCGGTGCAATCCTCAAGTGTCCAACCAACGCGAGCAACCGGAACGTTGGCGGCCTGAATCCAATGCCTTCGACGAAGTTTAAATTCTTTATCTTTAATGTTAAACATCCTTCATCCAATCCCATGTCTTCTCAGCGCTAGCAATTTCTTCTTGAACGTCCTCTGGGGTTACCATCAATCGTTGAGCTTGAATCATAAGCCCATAGTACTGTTTTATGAACATCTTCCAAATGTGGTCTGGGTCGTTTATCGAAGTGTTGTGCTTAAGTTGCTGAAAGTACAAATCAATCATAACTTTTTCAATAGGACCGTTAGTACCAAATTCTCTTTGAGCCTTAGCTAGGGCTATCCTAAACGGGCTTCTGGTAACTCGCCAGGGTTTAACGTGCCAAAGTTGGTACATCTGCTCAGCAAACTCAAAAGCGGTATCTGTAATCGTCCATTTGGCTGGATCTTGCTTATCCCGAACCTTCATTCGACGCTCTTCAGTCTTTTTAGCTTGAGCCTCCTCCTTCGCGCGGTGCTTTTCATCGCGGGCGCGGCGCCTATCCGCTTCCCTGTCCTCTTCAAATTCATAATAAGTCATAGGTTTGTCTTTCTTATCGATGTAATCGATATATTCGGTATACTTTAATATGTAACTACTATCTATTAGATTACTGTTACTAGGCGGCAACTTGTCTAATGCAGCGGCATATAGACCCTCTTTGGTAAACTCAATCCTAGCCTTAAAAGTTGAAGTCTTTAGATCCCGATATCTGACCGTCTTTATGTAGCCCATGTCCCGTAACCCATTTATCAATGCTTGGGTCTTGTTAACCCCTAGACCAACATTTCCAGAAATAGCCTTAGAACCCCTTCCGGCGGGGCTGTAGATCATTGCCTTAAGTACCTTTAGGTGTAACTCAGTAAACATGCTCTAAACCCCTTTAGAAGGCGAATTTGAGGCATCTAGGGCGTTAAGTACCCCCTCGGTAATTACCCCAGCAAGACTTAAAAGGTGCTTAGTGACTATATCAAGGATTTTGTCTTCTAAGGGGTGAACCTTTGAGGATGGCTCGGTAAAAAGGTCTTCCAACTCTTGGATAGTAGGCGTGTGTGGTTTAATAGAAGTACTTTCAGAGGTTACAGGTGCGGATAAGGCGTTCAACCCTTCCGTTAGGTCATACGCGGGGGTACCGTTGTTGGCGCACCTAGTTAAAGCGTCAGTGCTCTTGCCATCCCATAAAAAGAATACGGAACTTTGCTTTCCAATAAGGTGGTCTATCGCATCTTTAATGGGGTTGGCCGACTCGATAACGCTACATGCTGGAAGTCCTGGTGCGTCATTTTTTATATTGAAAACCACAATATCAATGCTTTTATCTTTTGCTAATTGCGCTGCATAAATCTGGCCGTCACTGGGTTTTCCCTCAAAGGCTAAAGCAAGTACAACATTATTGCCTTTAGAATAAAAGTAATCTTCTAGTAAAGCATCGGTATTCGCGCGACTAGTCTTTCCGTCGCCAATAATCAAACTGTAATGTTTATCCATAAACCCTCCTAGCTAAGGTGGGATTACCCTATCACTGTCTAGTTGGGTTTATAACCGTCGGTCGGTATGTCGAGATTCTTTCCCCAGCAGTAAGCAGTACCCGCCCCAAAAAAGCACAGGCTACGGTGTGAAGGATTAATTGTTTATATGTATAAACCTCTAATAAGTTTCCTGCTAAAGAAAATGTAAGGGTAAATACTGTATTAATTATTGTTGCTCCAATAAATACGGAGGCCAGTTCAACCACGGGTTCAAACATGGCAAGAAAGAAAGCGGTAAATAAACTTACAATAAGTAGAGTCATACCCAAATACTACTACGTTTGAGGCTGTGCTATGTATACCGCTGCTGTAGATCCTAGGGGAAGTTCTGCGGTTAAAATTGCTCCAAATAGACGGGTTTGGGTAACAAAACTATTTTTATAATAATGGCTACGGGAACCATTAGCCACCCCGCCTTCCCATATAAAGTTTCTGTAATCTCCCAACCCGTTAGATCCATCAAAATAGTCAAGTACTTGACCGTTATTTTCAAAAAGTATTTGGTCTAAGTAAATGATATCCCCGCTAGATACTGTGCTCCAATCAATTTCCGCAGTTGCGTAAGCCGCTGTTGCCGGTGCCGTTCCCGTTACATATGGGCGACCCCATGAACTAGCTGTGATTGATGTTGCCAGACCCGTGGATGAACTTATTAACGTATNAGACANGTCGTACCAGTTAATTTTAAGAATTATAGNTTCTGTTGTAATAGATGTTTTTATATATGAACTGAACGTATAAGAAGTATTTGGGTAATAAATATTAATCATTTGGCTATTGGTAGAACCATCCCAAGATTTTGCTACAACTGCTGTTGTACCAGAACCAGTAAGTTTCATCATATGTCCTGTTTGCCACGCGCTACCAGTTGTAGTAGTCGGAGAACCACTACTTCCTTGATTAGTGGCTGTTACCGCAAAAGAAAAAGAGTTTAACGACACCGCAGTAATTGTTCTAGCACCGTTATAATTAGCCGAGGTTACCCCGCTACCGGTTATATTAGATAACGTTACTGAACTTCCTACTTGAAGATTATGAGGTGTAGTTAAATTTACAGTTGCGACGTTAGATGTTATATAGGTAGAACTTACTGTGTATACAGTTACATTTGGTTGAACAATTGTTGAATCTGTTGTTGCAGTTGCCGATCCTGTAACTGTCCAAGGAGTTATTGCGGTAGCAAAGTTTGGGTTAATAAATTCATTAATTCTATTAGCACGGANGGTTATATGTATTTGTCTAGCCTCATCAAAAGAACTAGGGGTGGATGCACTTTCAAATTGCGCAGCGTCAAAGTAATGATGTTCATTTGTTGCCGAACCACCTATAGAAGCAATAGATACCCCAGGGCAAGCATATGCCGCATTAGTTGGGGCGGCTGCGGATACATATGGTCGGTAAGAGGAGGAAAACAAAGCAGTATTATCGGATACACCGGTTCCACTAGACGTAGATAAGTAAACTCCAAAGCGATTAAACCATTTAATTTTTGCGGTTATTGTACGCGCTGTTGCTCCCGAACCTTTAGCCGCATAAATACTAAAACAATAAGTTGTTCCTGCGGTTACAGGAATTCCATTGTTGATTGCGGAGTCATCTCCAGCATATGTACTAATTGTTTGAGTGGACGCTGAATTATTGTATGCGGCTAAAATACCATTAACTTTATTAGGAAATAGAGTTGGTGCTGTTGGCTCTACCCAAGGAGATGGGTAAGGGGTTATTAAGCCATAAGCACTAGTTGTTAAATTATAGCCAGTAGAAGATGNAAAGTNAGAACTTGTTAAAGCAAAGCTTATAGAAGTTGGGGTTACAGCCGTTAACATATACGGAGAGGAGGAGTTAAAAAGCGGATACGGCAATCCACTTATTAGGACATAGTTTCCTACATCATATTGTTGGTTGTATTTAGTACTAAAAGTAAGTGTGGCTACATTTGAAGTTATAGATACGGTAAGGATTTGAATAACACCAAGTTGGTCTACATCTGCGGTTCCATCTGTGGATACCCAGTGACCCGAACTCTCCTCAAAAGATGAATCATTATAGTCAAGCATTAAATTATGACCAGTAAGAATCCCATTAACGCTAGGATTAGGGGTTCCAGAAACGGGAATAGGCACTCCCCAACCAGAAAAATCTTTAATAAAGCCCAACAGCCCCTCTTTAGAGCCTTTTTGCTTTGTTAAAGTAACACCATCTCGCAAAATAATTCTGTTTTGTTGAAGACCGAGTGCTGGTTCATATGTTTGACCAAATTGATTCATAAGAGCCGGTATTAAAGACCCACTTACTTTTTCAGCATTGTATCTATTAGATAACAAGTCTGTCATCGTTTGTTCGTAATCAAGTTCAAAACCAAAATTACTAAGAAAACCGTAAAGTACTGGGTTATCCCAATCAGAAGATGGAGAATATGGGTATTGAATTTTATAAATTTCAGGCAAGTAATTGTATAATTTGTTTGTATTTCCTAGGTCTTTAACGGATACTGCAAACGCAGTTCCAGCATTTACCCACGCGTATTGGGTTAAATTGTAAACAAAAATTGTATAATAATAAAATACACCTTGAACAAGTCCAGTATCTTGAAAGAAAACGGGATCAGAGCCGTTGTATGCAGATAGAACAGTCACACCATCAGATACATCTATTGGAAAACCATAAGTATTTCTAACAAGAACTAAGCTAGACCAATTACCTTTAGGGTCAGCCCAATTTAAAAGTATGCTCCCGTGGTTAGATGGAACAGCGGTAAATGGATAAACGCTAAAACTAATAGGGTTATCACTACCGTAGTAACCCTCACCATAATAATCAATTCCGTAACGTGACATAATTAACTAAGGATTCCACCGGAAGCATTAATCGTTAGACTTCCTATTCCAGTAGCTGAGGGACTAGCGGTTGTCCCTAGTTCATATAGGGTAGGTATTTCATTAGTAGCGCAAACAATGTCTTTTACAATAAATGCTGTTACTGACCCTGAAGAAGATGCGGAGGATACGTTAGTGGCGACTAAAGCATAAGAGAAGGTATTTGTCGTAATAGCATTTACTATATATGTACCATTAAATGTAGTGTCGACACCAGTAACTGCCACGGTTTCACCCACTGTTAGGTTATGGGTTACTGAAGTGGTTAATGTTGCTATATTTGATGTTAATGCCTTATTTGTTATTGTATATGTTTGATCTTGATCAGCCCTAACAAGTTTAAGTAGTTGTTGGGTTCCAACACCATCAATTGATGAAATGGCTGAGTGAACGTCTGAGATGGCTATAGTGTCGTTAAACACTACGTTATCAATATAAAGAAGATTGTTAAGAGCTGCAGTTACATTTTCCAAAACAGAAGATTGTCGATATTGCGGTAATACAGTTATATTTGCAAGTATGTAAACCCCAACATAACTAGGTGGTTGAAAAGATACTGTTGTGTTTGCTGGGGCTTTATCTATTAAAGCACTAAGTACCAGCGGGGTCAAACTATTAAAAACTGAACTTGGTGTAACATTATCGGCAGTCACTCCTGGATCACCAGCTGGTGCAAAATAAATGGTTACAGATGTATATACATCTGCGGTAGCAATTGCTTTATTAATTCCAGATACTTGAACTGTAAGTATTGCGTAGTCCAATAATGAAACCGCTCTATTAATTGCACGAATACTTTTTGGGGCATTAATTCTAATTGAATCAGTGGACTCAACATCAGAACCGCCAGTAGATGCACCGTCACCAGATATCGAGATGTCTTGGTTTCTTACAGTCAACCCTACTGGAATAGTTGAACTAGGAACATTGATGATGTATTGGATAGTATTAGAGGCAACATTTCCTTTTGCACCTGCACCAACTCTGTAAGTTGCATATATCTGTACGCCAGTTGGTGGGATTCTTCCACTTACACTATCCCCAAATGTTACAAATGTAAATCCATCGGCGTTAGTAAATGTTGTAAATACAGGTGCATAACTACTAGAATCAATAAGATATTGAACTCTTTGGTATGAAACTCCATTGATAGTAATTTGCGTTGAGGCGTTAATTACAGAACTATTTGCTAATTGATAACTTTGGCTTGCCGTCCCGTCAGAAACACCTAAAACTTCATTACTTACAGTATAACCTTGGGTTGCAGTTACTGTTGCTGATCCATTTGTAGTGCCCGACTTTGCTGGGATTGTCAACGAAGAGTTTGTTTCAAAAATAATTTGAGTAGTAGTAGCGCTTGTTATTAAGGAAGTTGCTACTTGAGTGAGGGCGGGGATGGTTATAGGAGATGAGGTTGAGTTTTGAAAGGTAAGGGCTACTGTAGCGGAAGTTAAATCAGTTGGTGTATACCCAAGTAGATTAGAGATTTGCAGAACATTAGCCCGTTGTGTGGCTGTAGAAATGAATGCCTCGTTAGCCGCGCGATCGATATAATAATTTAAAATATCACCCATATAAGCGAATAGCTCTAAAAGGGTCATTCCAAAGTCCGCCGGGTCGCGGTTAGTCCACGTTGGGGAGAAATTTGGAATAAGAGTAGTCATATCCGATAAAATGGCCGAATAATCCCTAGACGTATAGTCTACGGCTGGCACGTAATTACTTGTTGCCATATGGTACCTCCGAAATTACATCCCCCGATTGGGTAAGGATATCAGTCTTTACAACCACAGTCTCAGGGTTCTGAGAAGCACCATATTTGTAATTTATAGTTATATTTAAATTTCCGTCATTTGGGTCAATACTAGTATCTACCCCTAAAAGTGCTAGATACGGTAGCATTTTTCCAAAACCTTGGTCTATTTCTTGTTTTACTCTATCTATGGCAGAAGAATAGTTTTCAAAAGATGTGCCTCTAACTCTAGTGCCAAATGAAGGTCGCATGACCCGTTCACTTGTAAGAGTCATAACCGCTAAAACTACCCTATCTTGCATAATTTTCTTTTGATCTTGTGTTGTTAAAATTCTGCCGTTATCATCAAAAGAAAATGGTAAAGCAATTGCGGAACTCATAATTCTACTCCCATCCATACTGGGTAATTAGGATCCCCAGCAATAAACATTATCCATACTTTTTGCCCAACATTTGGGATTTTACGGTGATACGTGTGTTCTGCCGCAGTTAAACCTAATTCCGATCCGTCCGTCTCCAAAGCGTCAGTGCTGGCAATATGTGGGTGGGTTAAAGTCCCTGAGCCAAGGGCTTGCACTGTATGGTTGTGCGAACTTGCGCCAAATCCGCCATCATTAGCCGAACCAGTTGTCAATAACGCAGCTACTTGAGCCGCTGTATGCGCTAAATGGTCTAAATGATTTGCGTCACTATTTACCGGCAAACAAGGAGGAGCCCAGTCAGTTTCAGAATCACCTAATACTTGAATTACTTTTAGTTTAATTTTATACTTTTTATCTGGATCTTGGTTATTAGTACAGATCCCCTCATAAATACCATAAAAACGCTTGTCTTCGCTCATAATATACTCGGTATCTGCGTTAATAAACGGCTACTAGTTGGGGTAGTCGACGCAACTGTTTGCGCAGCTGGGTCTAAACTTGCAGTTCCAGATACCCAAATAGGACCATTAGATGTCGGTTTAGCTCTATTAGTAGCCACACCAAAAGATCCAATAGATTGTGGTCCAAGGTTTATAGAAGTTTTTAATAAGTTACTCTTTGGGGTAATTGCAGTTTGTCTTACCCCAGGGATTATAGTTCTAGANGGTTTTATGCTTGGGGCTACAATTTGTTGTCCATCAGTCCAAGCAACCGCAGTTCCCAAAGAATCTGACCCTAAAGTTAGAATAGTAGTATATGTATGGGTATTTCTTTCTGTTTCTAAAACTTTATGCTCAGTTCCTAAAATTGTCCAATACCCTTTGTATTGGCCGCCCACACCATCAAGATAAATAGGAAGATCTGGGCGTAAAGAAGCATTACCAATAACTTCAGCGGTTGCTCTATAAGGAAATACATTTCTATTTTCCGCCGCCTCTGCTTCGTATTTAGCCACAGACGGTGTTCTTGCTACTATATCGGTAGCGTAATGGTCAAAGAATTCAGAAGATGTTTTAAATCTTGTTTTTTTAGCTCGAATTTGAGTTGTTATTGACATGCCGGTAATAGTACTTGAATCTAGTCCAGATACAGCAACTGCTGCTTTTTTATTACCGTCGTATTCCATAGATTCGCTAATAAGTGGTTCAAAAGAGTAAATAGTTGACCCACTGGGATCATTGGGGTCTCGCATAACAAAATACGGCGCTTCAGAACGTTTATTTGTGTATTCATATAGCATAGGTTGAAAGTAAATTTCTGTGTTCTCAGTTCTTAGACTGTAACCACACTGTTTTGCTANTCTTACGCACATCTCCCAATCCGTGTGTCCAGCTTGAGATACTTGTGGATAAATTCTAGGGTGCGCAATAGTAAAGGCAACAAGTTTATTTTTTTTAGCAATTTTTTGAATTATTGCGTCAGCCGATAGACNTTTATATATTGTTTGAGACTCATTTTTCATAACCATAGACGGGCTAAGCACAGTAACTTCTGTTAAAAAAGACCCTGGAGTTCTATTGACAGATACATGGTGCACATAACCATAAAAAGTTTTTGTATTATTAATGTTATCACTTATATTAAATTGTATAGGTGATCCAGCTTCCACTACGTCGTAGGAAATAGCCCAATCTCTAAATGTAAGTACTGCTACTTCATGCTCATATCTATTTTGATATAGAGACAGAGAATAGACATGCATTGGGGGCACTGTTGTATTAGGAAAAGAGACGGATACATAATTAAACATTTGGTATTTTTAACACCGTTCCAACAGGAATATTAGTAAAATCTGTTATTTGAGGGTTAAATTCAGGTATTAACCACCAAAACTCTGGATTTTTATAATAAGTGGCCGCAATTTGATCTAAGCGTTCCCCAGGAAGATAAGAATGCTCAAAATAATTTATTTTTCCTAAAGTACTAAATTGGTAAAAAACAATAGGATTTGCATAACCCCCAACGGTTTTAGATATAAAATCAATAGTTGAGTACTCGTATCTAGATCCTTTATAAATTGTCATTAAATTCCTCAGTTCGTTAAAGCTACACGAGAAAACGCATTGAACGATGCAGTTACCTCAGAATGTATAGGTATCATATCTTCCGTAAAAACACTGTGTTTAATTGTTAAGCTTTCAAACCAACCAATATAAGAAAGACTATCAGCGGTTGGTCCAAGTTGTAACGCTACAGCAGTTGGAGATAAAAATGCAAGATCTGAGGTAATTCTATTTAACCCATTTTCCCATAATTTACCATTTTGACCAGAGCCATTAATCATTTTATATATGTATTCAATATCAGCCATAGTTCCTTTTTTTGCTAAATCTGAAAGTTGTGCTATTTTATCTTGACTGGTGCCTGGGTATCCACTTGTATAGTAGTTATCTGCAATAGTTTTGTAATCAATAAATGGAGTTTTAGCGTAATCAGATGTATAAGTTTTACCTTTAATACAAACAAAATCGTTTATTCTATCAATAACAATAGTAAATTGTATATTTTCCATAGCCGTAAACAATCCGCTCAAAGCCGCATGAGCATCTAAAGAACTTGGTACAACATTAGCATTTCTTGTTAAAATATTTGTAAAATCAGTAGGGTTCCAAAGAAATTGAAAACCCCAATAATTATCTTGAGGGGTAGGTATAGCCCCTGTATTTGTTGTGTCTGCGCCAGTATTTGTAGGTGCTATTATCCCAGTATNAGTTTTAGCAGGTGTTGCTGCGTCGTAATACCACATTATTGCTCTGCGAGTAGAGTGATCTGTATAATTTGCGTCAACACGTCCATTAACAGTTGTTGGGTTAACTGGAAGACTCCAATTATGTGGGGGTAAATTAAACTTCATTTCACTGGCTGAATGATATGCAACATTACCAGTTGGTAGAGGGGTGGTTTTAGGCTGTGTTG
>JGI26470J50227_1000180_pt1 | contig 28974 bp, 24 predicted proteins | sample FreactTroBogLake_FD_50227 | JGI IMG/M metagenome (IMG submission 50227)
TTCTTCTATAAGAATGCTTCTAACGATTGGGTAGCACTAGGTTCTATGGATTGGCTAATGTCAGTCCCAGCAGTCACTAGCACAAACTCAAATCCAACGCTAACTGCAGGTGATACATTCTATATCAACTTGAATAGCCCATCAAATAACGGTACTACTGGTAGAGCTCTTATTACAGTTCCAACTTCGCCAAACAATACTGTTGCAGGAGTCGCTGGACAAATCAACACATTGGGTTGGGGAGGTTTAACAGCGGGTGTAGTAGATGGCAGATTGAGCATATATTCTGCTCAACCAAGTGAATCTGGTGTTTATTCTGTTACTATTGCAGCAGGTTCAGGCACTGTATTATCAGCAATGGGTTTGACTGCCGGCTCTTACCAACAACCGCAGTTTGTATATGGCACATCTGCTCAACAACCACTATGGCAAGCAGGTCAAACAAATCCTGCCCCATCTGGTTCAGTATGGGTTAAGGTTGGTTCTGCTGGCAATGGCTTGCTTCCATCAGTAAGTCAATGGAATAGCACTACACTATCCTGGAAGTCAAAAGTTGTAACAATGGCTTCAAGTGACTGGTCGGCTGACGCTGCACTAGACTCAACAGGTGGTGCTGCAATTCCAGCAGGAACTGTTTATGCTCAGTATAATTATGCTGGTGTAGATACAGGAAACAATGTTTCAGATAGCACTACACAGTCTCCTGTTTATCTTTGGACTAAATCTGCTCAGGGTGAAACAATCGCAACTGGTACTACGTCAGATCCTGCATTTAATTCAGGACCATACACTGCAAACATCTATGTGTCTGTACCATCAAGTACAGCACTTAGTGGTCCATACACAATGACATTGGATGATAGTTCAAGCGCATCTGATTTCATTGTTGCTTGGTATGCATCAGGAGTTCCTTACACATCAGTAAGCGTAAACTCAACAGGAGCATTAGTAATTGCACACACAGCAGGTGGTGTGATCATTGTTGATGACACTAACTATACTACTGGCTTGTCGAATGGTTTGATGAGTACAGCGGGCTTTGTTGCTGGTACTACTACTAATGTAAAGAATGGTTTCTCACCAACTCCTGAGTTCACTCCTACAGGCACAGGTGGTAGTGGTACTGGATTAAGCGTCAATGTACAAAATGTATATGGTCAATACATTGTTGACAATACTGCCTTTGCTAACGCAGGTACAGGTTATGTTGTAGATGATACTGTAACATTCTCTGGCAGTGCTTTAGGTGGTAATCACCCAGCAAATGACTTAGCAGTTCTAGTAACTAGCGTAGATGGTTCAGGCCATGTTACATCAGTACAATTCGTATCAGGTAGTGCAGCAATGGGTTACACTACTCAGATCAGTAATTGGGTACAATTATACCCAGAGTACACTGCAAGTTTAGGTGCCCCATTCCAAGCGCCTGCTAATGGTACACCTTGGTACTACAGCGACCCAACTCAAGTAGATATCATGGTTAACACTTCAGGTGGTTGGGTAGGTTACAAGAACACTAACTACAGCAGTGCTGGTTTCCCAATCTCAGGCAGCAATTCTACTGATCCAAACGGTCCAATCATTGCTTACTCATCACCAACTACTCAAAGTGATGGTACTTCACTGGTATACGGCGATCTTTGGATCAATACTTCTGATTTGAATAACTATCCACTAGTTAATCGCTGGCAGAATATGGGCGGTATGGATCAATGGGTATTAATTGATAATACCGATAGCATCAACTCAATGGGTATTATCTTCCAAGACGCTCGTTGGGCTACTAACAACGATACAAATCCTGCAACTGATCCAATCCCAACTATTCAGTCTCTATTAACTAGTGACTACTTAGATTTGGATGCTCCATCACCAGACTTGTACCCAGTAGGTATGTTGTTATGGAACACTAGACGCTCAGGTTATAATGTAAAATCATATGTTGTTAACTATTTCAATGCTAATACATTCCCTGATCAGTCATTACCAACACAAACTGATGCTTGGGTAACACAAAGTGGCAACATGGAAAATGGTGCTCCTTATATGGGAAGTAAAGCACAACGTGCAATGGTTGTCAAGTCATTACGTGCTGCAATTGAAACTAATGTAGACATTAGAGATGAAGACAACTTCTTCAACTTGCAGGCTTGCCCAAATTATCCTGAATTGCAACCAGACATGATCGTGCTTAATGCTGATCGCGGCGACACAAGTTACATCTTAGGTGATACTCCAATGACTTTACCTAACGATGCAACAGCAATCGTTGACTGGGCAAACAATACAGCAGGTGCAGCATCAACAGGATTAGAAGGTCTTGTAACAAGAAACACTTATCTTGGCTTGTTCTATCCATCGGGTCTATCAGTAGACTTAGCAGGCAACCAAGTTGCAGTACCCCCATCACACATGATGTTAAGTACATTCTTGTATAATGACCAAGTGGCTTATCCTTGGTTAGCGGCTGCAGGTACTCGCAGAGGTATCATTACTAATGCTACTTCGATTGGTTATGTAAATGTACAAACAGGTGCATTTGTGTCAATCAAGACAAGTCAGGGTATTCGTGACGTTCTATACGAAAACGAAATTAATCCATTAGTATTCTTCACAGGTCAGGGCTTGCTCAACTATGGTAATATAACAAGTTATCAGTCAAACAGCGCATTGAATAGAACAAACGTTGCAAGATTGATTTGCTATATTCGCAGACAGTTGACTATTGCTGCTAGACCGTTCGTGTTTGAACCTAATGACAGCATTACAAGAAAAGCAATTTCAGGCGTTATTCAGTCATTCTTTGTTGACTTAGTAGCAAAGCGTGGTATCTATGACTACTTGGTAGTTTGCGATAGTTCGAATAACACACCTGCTAGAATCGATGCTAACGAGTTGTGGGTAGACTGTGCAATTGAGCCTGTTAAGGCTGCTGAGTTTATCTATATCCCAGTTCGCGTCTTGGCAACAGGTACGTTAGGACACAATTTAGGACAGTAAAAGAGAAAATAGTTCGGGCACTACGCAAGTAGTGCCTAGACTAAATACAATATCAGGAGAACAAAAGATGAGTTTGGAATATTATGTTTACGCATACGTTAGAGTAGACGGAACTCCATACTACATCGGTAAAGGTAAAAATGCCAGAGCCTTCGTTAAGAGTAAAAAAGAAGTTAAGCCTCCAAAAGACAAAAATAGAATTGTCATAGTCGAGCGAAACTTAACGAATGTTGGATCATTAGCGATAGAGCGTAAATTAATCAGATGGTATGGAAGAAAAGACCTAGGTACTGGAATTCTACGCAATAAAACAGACGGTGGTGATGGAGCATTAGGATTAAAACGAACTCTAGTGCAGTCACTGGAGCAAAGCAAACGTCAAATAGGAAAAAAAATAAAGAAACATTCTTCTGAGAAAAATGCGGAAAAGAGTTTACGGCAAGTAGGGAAGAAACAAACAATAGAGCATGTTCAAAGAAGAGTGTCAACTTTGCGAGGTGTAGCCCTCAAGAAAGAACATTGTAAGAAAATTAGAGATGCTAAAATAGGAATTACTAGATCAGCTGAATCACGTAAAAAACAAAGCATAACTATAACCGGGAGAAAAAGACCAAACCATGCGGCTGCATTGTTAGGAAAACCTCGATCTGCAATACAATGTCCGCACTGTAATTTCATAGGCGGAATAAATAATATGAGTAGATGGCATTTCAATAATTGCAAATACTCATCACAATCAATAACAGGAGATATTTAATATGGCCATCGCTAGCCAATCGTTGTTTAACATGACAGTCGCAGGAGATAACTCAGGCGGCAACCAAGGCTTGTTAATGCCTAAACTTCAATTTAGATTTAGAGTAAACTTTATCAATCTTGGGTTAGGCAATGACGGGCTATCTTTGACAAAGCAAGTAATGGAATGTGCAAGACCTAACTTGACATTTGATGAAATCACATTAAACGTTTATAACTCACGCATCTATCTTGCTGGTAAGCATTCATGGAGCGAGTTGCAGATGACTATCAGAGACGATGCTTCAGGTACAGTATCTCAGGCTATAGGCGATCAGTTGCAAAAGCAAATGAACTTTGTTGAGCAAGCATCAGCCGCTGCAGGTCAAGATTACAAGTTTGAAACAAACATTCAGATTCTTGACGGTGGTAACGGTGTTTATGCTCCAGTAGTCTTAGAAGAATGGCAACTTTATGGGTGCTTCATCAAGACAGCAAACTATCAGTCATTAAACTATGCCACAAGCGAAGCAGTTACAATTCAGTTAACACTACGTTATGATAACGCGGTACAACTTGAAAATGGCGTACTTGCAGGTGTTGGTACACCGGCTGTTGGCAGAATCCCTGCAAACTTACAGGATTCGGCAACTGGTATCGGTTCGTTTCAGTAATAAATGAGAAAATCCTATTCACGCTAACCACGTGAATAGGATTCTACTAATATGGCAATAGGAAATAAAGGTCAAGCATTAGAAGAGTTTCAGAACCAACTTGTAGATATCGACAGTGGGTCTAAAACTAAACAAACATTAGGAGCCATATTAGCTGATTTTAGACATGCTTCTAAAATCTTTGGTAGCAATGCATTTGCTAACGCTCCTAAAAACAAGTTCTTATTTCACGTATACTTTGATATAAATCCAGCAGCATATGTACCTATTAAACCTGAAGAATCAAGTCTTATAGGTATATTGGTAAGAGATGTTAAACTTCCTAGTTATACATTTACTACCCATCAATTAAATCAGTACAACAGAAAGCGAATAGTACAAACTAAGATAAAATATGATCCTGTGAACTTTACGTTCCACGATGATATGAGCAATATTATTGCTAAAATGTGGGCTGCATATTATACTTACTATTATGCTGATGGTTCTCAACCAGCAGTTCTTTTCAGCGGTAATTCAAATAATGCAACTTCTGCTGTATTGGCTCCGCCTTCTGGTGGACAAACTCAAGTATCCACGCTAACAAATTATCAACTTAGAACACAGTATGTTCCTTCTACAGCATTGCCTAATCCTAACAATTGGGGATACATAGGCGATACTAATACTCCATCAGCAACTGATTACGCAAAAGCACCATTTTTCAACAACATAACTATATTTGGTTTAATGCGACATGATTTCTTAGCATATACTTTAATCAACCCCGTAATCACACAATTCTCCCACGATTCATACAACTACGATGAAGGCAATGGTGTGATGAAAAATACTATGGCTATAGACTACGAAACTGTAGTCTACAATGAAGGTCAATTAGATGGTCTTAAACCTAGTAACATTGTTACTGGGTTTGGACAAAATGATACATATGACCTTGTACCTAGCCCGATCACTATACCAAAAACAGAAGGCTACGTAGTAACCGATCAAGGTGTAGTACCTGGTACTTCAGGTGGAATGGTAGAATCATTAAGAAGACCCTCAGTAGAAAATCCTAATCCAAACTTTGGACCTACAACGACTAGTTATTCACTTCCAGATGTGCCTTTTCTAGATTCAGCCGATGAAATCAACGCTCAACTACAAAACGCAGAAGAAAATACTGATAACGGGACTAGAAATATGCCTTTTGCTATTCCTTCTCCTAGTACAAGTCCGGGNCCCGCAGGATTGGCTTCTGCTTTAACTATTGGACCAGATGGCTACCCGGTGTTTACACAACCGGTAAATATATTTGGTGGCTTAAATGGGAATATTAATAGTATACTTTATAACAGTGGTCAAGCAGGAGCGCCTCAAACTGCCGGGGTTCAGGTGACAGGTGTTAACCATTCTAATTTTAAATCAGAGCCAGCAGGAACTTATGCAGGTTCTAGTGGAGGAAGTGGTACTGCTGACTGGTAAGGCTGCATAAATAACTATATGGCAATCACAATAGACAATCGCGCATTATCCGCAGACAGAACTGTAAGAATATTCGATTCTTTTTACAGTAACCAATTAGTAGTTCCATTCAATGAATTTGATATGGTTAACAGTTATTTCTTGAATGTATGCTCTACTGTTTCAATAGCAAAGAATTTTACATATCTATTCTTCTTAATATCACAAAAGACTAATATTCCTGTTTTTAATTTACTACAAGCAATCAGTACTGGTAGTACAACTAAAGAACAAGGATTACTTAAGATGAATAGTTTAGTTTGTTATTACTTAAACAGTTTTAAGGCTAAAACTTCACTATACGGAATAAGCGTTATTCCACAGCCAAATCAAAACGCAGCAAGAAATGTAGTGCAATAATATGCCTAGATATGCACAAGCCTTTTTTACTCCTAAAAACCCACACAAATATGTAGGTACGCACAAACCTTACTACCGTTCGGGCTGGGAGTTAAGTTTCATGATGTTTTGTGACAGTCATGACAAAGTATTGCAGTGGGCTAGTGAGGCTATCAAAATCCCTTATAAAAATCCATTTACGGGAAAAGGTACAATATATGTGCCTGACTTCTTTGTACTATACGAAACAGTAGGCGGAAAGCAAGTTGCAGAAATTGTAGAAATAAAACCTAAAAAGCAAAGCATCATAGAAAGCAAAGTTACTAATGCTAGAGACAGGGCAGTAGTAGCATTAAATCATGTTAAATGGGCTGCTGCAAAAGCATTTTGTAATCAAAAAGGGTTAACTTTTAGAGTAGTCACGGAAGACGACCTGTTTTACAAATCAAAAAGTAAATAACAATCTTACCCGATTAAATACTCTATGAACCGAAAACTAGAAGAATTGTTCAATATTGGCCCTAGCGCAGAGAGTGTAGAAATGCCTATACTTGAACAACCTGAAGAAATCACTACTGAAGCACTCAACAATTTAGAAAAGATTGAAAATGCACTGCCCCAAGTTCGTGGCTTAGAACTGTCCGACATTGAAATGGACGAGTTAGCCAACATAGCAACTTCTAGTTATAAAGACTTAATGGATCTTGGTATGCAAGTTGACAGTAGATTTAGCAGCGAGATATTTGGCGTAGCAAGTAATTTGCTAGGACACGCTATCACAGCAAAAACTGCCAAAATAAACAAAAAACTAAAGACTATCGAGTTACAGCTTAAAAAAGCCGCGCTAGATCAGAAAATGGCTACTAAAAACGAAGAAATTGACACTACCCCTGTAGGCGAGGGCAAGAAGTTAGACCGCAACGAATTGCTTAAAATGCTGAACGGTAAAAATCAAGATCAATGATAAATATAGTATAGGGAATCTAATATGAAAAGTTTAAAACATTATATAATGGAATCGGTGCACAGCTACGATTACACTATCAAAATCGCNGGGGACGTTACGGATAACTTCTTAGAGTTATTCATGTTTAACTTGAACAAATTCGACCCAGTGAACATTAGTAAGCCAACTCATACACCTATTCAAAAGTCACCATATGGTTTTCCTGATTTGGAAAATCAAAAAGTTTGCATCATTAAAGCCAAGTTTAGATATCCTGCAACTGAGCCAATGGTTCAGCAGATGGCCCAACTATTAGGTCACAACATCAACATGGTTCGTATGGTAGATACGAAGTATGATGACAGCATTGATCATGAATCAGAATTGTACTCAAATCAAATGAAGCACAGCCCAGTACTTACCCATGAAAAAATGGAAGACAATGGCAAAGAAGCAAGCAAAGCGTATGCTAACTCATACTTAGACAGCATCAAAGATCAGTCTAAAGATGACAAGATTAAAATGACATATGACGGTAAAGAAACTAAAGCCGCGTTCGATCCATTCAAGCCATACTTGAGCGACGAAAAACTAGGCGCCAAGAGTCCAATGACTAACATTACTAGACCAGCAAAGCCAAAAACTGGCGCAATGGCATAAGGGATTATACAATGGACATGAAAAAAATGTTGGCTACACTTTCTAAAGTGCAAGCAAAGAAACCTATCAAAGAAACTAACGCTACTCCTAAAGCGGGAAAGAAAGTTATCAAAGAATCTTCATTGAAAGACATATTTAACCAATTAAGCGAAACCGTACAACCTGGTCAAAAACCACTACCTGTATTAGATCCTAAAAATCAAAAAGCAGGTATGGGGTTTGTTACAAGCAGCGATCCTGGAATACAAAATATATTAAAGAATTTAGATCCTAAAGATGTTCAAATCGTTCAGGCGCCGGGCACACAACCAACACAGAATCAACAAAATCAGCAGAAACAGAACCAACAGAGTAATACACAGGCTACCGGTCCTTCTGCTACATCACAATCTAATCAACAGCAAGGGACTCAAACTATGAGTGAAGATAATTTAGATGAAAAATGGGCAGGTGGTGCAGATGTGCAGCACACCGGACAGTATTCTGGTAAGACTGTTGAACAGTTAAAGTCAATGCTTGCTAAATTAAAGAAGTCAGGCCCACATGATAAGAATAGCAAAGAAGCAAAGAAAATGCGTCAAATCAACTTTGCCTTGCGCGCCAAAGGTGGTTGGAAGAAGGGCGAAGGTGCTGCTGTTAGAGAAAGTGAGCAATTAGACGAACTAGAAGTTGACACACTGAACAGAGCCTCTCAAGAAAGAGAAAAGCAAGCAAAAGCATTGCCACGTGGAAGAGAATATGATCAAGCGCGTGATGAATTAAGAGATAAGGCTAGTAAATTAGCTACTCATGCTGCTAAGACGGGTGTAAGAAAAGAAAAATTAGCAAATATGTGGCAAGAGGTAAAACGCCTTATCGACGCCGGCATATCTCCTGCTACTGCTAGAAAAATGGGCGTTCTGCCAGAAATTGTAGCAGCACTGGATAAGGAATATAGCGGTTATTGGCAAGGTAGTATTAATGGACCTGATCTTCATCAAACACCAATGGCACACTTGCCAAGTGCGTATCCTTCTGACTACAGAAATAAAGCTACAGGTAGAGGTATGAAAAAGCCAAAGCCTGCTGCTAGAAGAGACCCTCGAATGGGCATCATACCCACTCGAAATATGGTTGGGGCTACGCCTGTTGACGAAGCCCGTGGCATAGAAGGCATGAAGAGAAAATATGTCCCTGGTTATGGAAAAAAGGTAGCTAGAGATAGAGCAGATAATCTTGACTATTGGTCGGATCAAATGCAAGCACAACATAACGACGCAATGCAAGGCATAGATATGGATATACCAATTGGGGTAAGTCCACCGAGAAACATCTCTGCTAAACGACAAATAGACTATCGCACTAAAAAATTGTTTCCTTTTGATGCAAGACTTGATAAACCCGACGCTGATAGTTACGAACGAGACATTAAACAAATCAAAAAAGCAGCCCGTAAGTATAGAAAGATTGCTACAACAGAAGCAGAAATTCCACACACTGGTGGACCAGATGTTAATGGTGCTGGATTAGGTGCTGGTCGCAGTCAGACTACATTAGAAGCAGAATCCCCACAACAAGCAGGTGTATCAGGCACCAGAAGAGGAGGAATGGGTATGGGAAGAAGTATGACTACTCTTGAAAGCCGTGCAAAGGCAGATAATAAAGCTGAGAAAGCCGGCAAGAAAGTTACTAAAGATTTAGAGTACGATATGCACCACAAAGGTAAGGATGACAATAAAGCTGAAAAGGCTGGTAAGAAAGTCACCAAAGACATTGAGTACGATGAAAAGAAAAAAACAAAGAAAAAGAAAATGAAAAAGAAGAAGTTAAAAGAAAGCTACGAAAACAAATTAAAAGCTGCTCACCATATGGGTAAAGCTCATGCGTTAGCTAAGCACGGTTACAGCAGTATGTTCGATGAAGGCTCAGAAGAACACCATATGTACCACGAAGGTTACAAGGCAGGCTTGGATGAATGCTATGGTAAGATGATGCCAATTCACGGCTTAGTACATGGTGTTCATGATGAAATGGACGAATCACATGTAGTAGACGACATGGCCAGCTTTGGTGCTCATACTCCTTCAATTGAAGAAGATCAAGTTGATGAAATGGATAAAACTTCTTGGTTAAAGCACAAAGCAAAAACTACCCCAGGTCCTACATTCAAAGCATTTGGACAAACATTCAAAGATAAAGATGTTTTAGAAACAGACATGAGTGTGTTTGAATCATGGGATTCGCAATTAAACAACTTATTGACGGAATACAACGATATTAACGAAGGCATGAGCATTTCAGTAAGTGATCATGAAGGCCAGCCAAAGTCTGTAACTGTAACTGCTACAGATCATGCTGCTGATGAACTAATGGGTATTGTGAAAAAAGCAGGCTTAGGTATGTTCGGCGGAGATGCTGGTCATGAATCAGATATGGAAACAGAAATTCCAATGTCTCTTCCAGTACAAGTTGGTGATCATGATGGTATGATGTCTTTGATCAAAAAGATGTCAGGCAACGATCACGGTGATTATGAAGATGAGGCACATGATTCATGCAACGAATGCAGTATGAGTTTAGAAGAATGCTCATGCGGTCCAGCAATGGATGAAAGTGTTTGCAACGAATGCGGTATGGGTTTAGAAGAATGCTCATGCCCAGGCAGAATGGACGAAGTTCAGACTGAAGATCAGATGATGTATCAAGTTGCAGAAGCAACAGAGCATAAAGAGCAACTTGCAGAAGTAGGCTACATGTCCAATCTTAGTCGAGTCTTCATTAAGGGACTGGCTGCTTGGAAAAACGAAGCTAGACATCAAGGATTCCAAGTCGAGCAAGAGGATCCTGATACATGGCGAGCATATTCTATCGACACAAAAGGATACTTTGAAAAAAAAGGAGTGCCCGCAAGACCCGAGGTGTGGGGAGATCAAGACGAAGGCATAGCCCCAAATCATGGCTATTTAGATATTGATCCGACGTGGCCAAGATACTACAAAGAAGACGCACAAAATCCCCCTGACAGCGGTGCCGGCAATGCCAAAATCGCTGCTAGAGGAACGGCTGCTCAGAATTACGCAGGCGCGATGTACGACAAGATGAATGAAGGTGAAGAATGCCCTCACTGCGGTAAGAGTCCATGTGAGTGCGATCACTGCCCAGACTGTGGTAAGAGCCCATGCGAATGTGAACCAGATGAGTCTCATGAAGGCGGTCATGAATGGGCAGATAACCCAAATCATCCTATGCATGAATCAGAGAAGTTAGATGAATGGGCAAATGATGCAGGTCCTGGTAAGTCAGTTTCAAACACTACTTTTGAGCAAGACATTGACTTCATGACAAAAGTAATTGCTGGCGGATTGAACAAGCCTAAGCGTGATCAGACAACTCTGCCGCACACATCAACTAAGCCAACACTGGCTGATGATTCAATGTTGCAGACTTTAAGAAGATTAGATGCTATTAAGAAGTAATTAATGATTACTTGATTAAAATACCCGGCTAGTCCGGGTATTTTTTTGTCTTTAATATTTGATAAATACAAGATAAGGTAATTATAAAATATGAGTCAGCAACAAAATATCGATCTTGGTTCATTCCCTAATGACCCTAGCGCAGATGCTATTAGAACAGCGTTTCAAAAGACGCAAGAAAACTTCAATACTCTGTTTGCTGGTGGCCAATCTGAGGCTGTTCTTTCTATAAATCGTACACCCGGAGCAGGTATTACAGTAAATTCACCTACAGGAAATGTAGTTGTTTCTGCTGACATAGCTTGTGTACAAATTCAATCAAGCACATTAGGGTTAGGAATTGGATCTAATGACAGAAGTTATGTTGCTTTAACTTCATCTTCACAAGTTTTACAAATAGACATACCTAGCAATTTATCTAATATTGGTAATATTACTGTAACTGGCAATATTAATGCAAATAATTTTGTAGCCACTCACAATACTATTTCTGGAAATGTTTATGCCAATAGTGGCATTGTACAAGCAGCATATTTATACGGTGACGGTAGTAACATTAGCAATATTGGAGGAGGCGGTGGCACTCCCGGTGGGTCTAATTCTCAAGTACAATACAATAGTTCAGGATCATTTGCTGGAGACTCGCACTTTACATACGATTCTCCAAATTATACATTGCGAGTTAATCAGGCAAACACATACTCTTCATTAATTGTAGATAATAGCAATATTAACAATTATATGAATATAGTATATAGTAGTTCAGTAGGGGCATTTCAATTTACGCATTTTGGTAGTTCAAATATCCAATTCTCATTAAATGGACAGCAAAATATAACTATTGCCAGTGGTGCAACTATTATTAACGGTAACCTAACCGGTGCGAATATTATATCTGCAAACTATTTCTCTGGTTCAGGTGGTAACTTATCTAATATTCAGGGTGCTAATGTATCTGGTACTGTAGCAAATGCTAATAATGCAACTTACTTAGGTGGTTACGCATCGGCTGTACTCCCTGCAGGAAGTACAGTAGTATTAAGAAGTCCGGGCGGTGTAATATATGCTAATTTCTTTAGCGGAGACGCCAATGGATTAGCAAACATTCAGGGTTCAAATATTACAGGTGCCGTTTCATTCGCGCAGACTGCTAATTCAGTTGCTGTAGCCAATGTATCTGGAATTGGTAATATTGCAACTACCAATTTAGATGGTAACTCAAGTAATGTGCTATATGGTAATGGTGTATTTGCTGCCGGCGGCGGTGGCGGAGGAGGCAACGGCACTCCGGGCGGCTCAAATACACAGATTCAATATAACAATAATGGCAATTTTGACGCAAGTGCAAATTTCACATTTAACACGGCTAATAACACTTTAACAGTAATTGGATCGGGTTCATTTACTAATGTAAGTGGCAATGGGGCAAATTTAAGTTCACTTACTGGTGCTAATATTACAGGTGCTGTGGCAAATGCAACTTATGCCGTTACTGCAGGAGTTGCAAATTCTGTATCTGGTGCAAATGTAACGGGTGAAGTTGCGTTCGCAAATACAGCAAATTCAGTAGCTGGTGCTAATGTATCTGGCCCTGTTGCATATGCTACTACCGCAAACTCTGTAGCTGGTGCTAATGTAACAGGTATTGTGGCAAATGCAAATTATGCAGCATATGCAGGAACTGCATTCTCAGTTGCCGCCGGTAATATAACTGGAGTAATAAACCTTGCAAATTACGCGACTATCTCAAATTCTGTAGCAGGAGCAAATGTATCTGGACCTGTTGCATATGCAACTACTGCTAATTCTGTAGCTGGAGCCAACGTTACTGGGGCAGTATCATATGCTACTACAGCAAACTCAGTAGCAGGAGCAAATGTATCAGGCGCGGTTGCTTATGCAACTACTGCTAATTCTGTAGCTGCTGCGAATATTACCGGAACAGTAGCAAATTCCAATTACGCAGCATATGCAGGAACTGCGTTCTCGGTAGATGCGGGAAACATCACAGGAACTATCAATTTAGCAAATTACGCAACAACTGCTAATACAGTAGCTGGTGCAAATGTAACGGGTGAAGTTGCGTTCGCAAATACAGCAAATTCAGTAGCTGGTGCTAATGTAACCGGTCAAGTTAGTTTTGCAGGAACTGCAAATTCTGTTGCCGGTGCTAATGTAACTGGTGCTGTAGCATATGCAACTACTGCAAACTCGGTAGCAGGTGCTAATGTAACTGGTACTGTAGCAAATGCAACTTATGCAGTGTCCGCGGCGACTGCCAATTCCGTTGCAGCAGCGAATATCACAGGAACTATCAATTTAGCAAATTACGCAACAACTGCTAATGCAGTAGCTGGTGCTAATGTAACTGGTGAAGTTGCGTTTGCAAATACAGCAAATTCAGTAGCTGGTGCTAATGTAACTGGCACTGTTTCTTATGCAAATATTGCAAATTCAGTAGCTGGTGCTAATGTTTCGGGTCAAGTAAGCAATGCAGCAATCGCAAGTACTGTATACACTAACGCACAACCAAATATTACTTCGGTTGGTACACTATCAGGATTAACCACTAGTGCCAACGCTAACATTAATGTTGGTGGTGAAGTTGTTGTTAATAATCAGAATCAACACGGTGGGACAGGATACACAGGTATAATGACTGCTACCAATGCTGATCCAACTGCAACAAATCCTAACAAATTCTTTAGATTAGATGCCAATGGTAATTATCAAATTATCAATAGTAGTTACACCCAAACTATATTTAATTTGACAGATACAGGTAACTTATCTGTAGGAAGTGCAACATTAAACGGTGATATTATTGTAACAGGAAACGCTAATATTCAGGGTACGTTATCCTATAGTGCTATTAGCAATACTACGACTGATAATCTTGTATTAGGTTTAGCGAACAACCAAACTGGTTTAAACGTTAATGGTGGCGGTATAGTTGTAGGTAATACTGCGGAAGCATCATGGACTTATAGTTTTCTAGATCAAGTATGGCAAAGCAATATTGGTATAACAGCCAATGGCAACATTACTGGTACTAACATAAACGGCAACGGTTCTGGACTTAGTTCAATCAGTGGCGCTAATGTTACCGGTCAAGTCTCGTATGCTAATATTGCAAATTCGGTAGCAGGAGCAAATGTAACAGGTGAAGTAGCATATGCTAATGTTGCAAATTCGGTAGCAGGCGCGAATATAACCGGCACAGTAGCAAATGCAAATTATGCAGCATATGCGGGGAACGCATTCTCAGTAGATGCAGGTAATATTAACGGCACTATTAATCTTGCTAATTATGCAACTACCGCTAATTCGGTAGCAGGTGCTAATGTTACGGGTGCAGTAAATCTGGCTAATTACGCAACAACTGCTAATGCAGTGGCTGGTTCAAACGTAACGGGCGAAGTTAGTTATGCAGCAACTGCAAACTCAGTCGCAGGAGCAAATGTAACCGGACAAGTAAATTTTGCAGGAACTGCAAACTCGGTAGCGGGAGCAAATGTATCTGGTCAAGTAAGTTTTGCGGCTACTGCCAATTCTGTAGCCGGTGCAAATGTATCTGGTGCTGTATCATACGCAACCAACGCAAACTCAGTAGCCGGCGCCAATGTTACAGGTCAAGTAAGTTTTGCAGCAACTGCCAATTCTGTGGCAGGTGCTAATGTAACAGGTATCGTGGCAAATGCAAATTATGCAGCATATGCGGGGAACGCATTCTCAGTAGATGCAGGTAATATTAACGGCACTATTAATCTTGCTAATTATGCAACTACCGCTAATTCAGTAGCAGGTGCTAATGTAACTGGTCAAGTTAGTTATGCAGCAACTGCAAATTCAGTAGCAGGTGCTAATGTAACTGGTCAAGTTAGTTATGCAGCAACTGCAAATTCAGTAGCAGGCAGCAACGTATCTGGTCCAGTAGCATATGCAACTACTGCGAATAGTGTTGCAGGTGCTAATGTAACCGGGGCCGTCTCTTATGCCACTACTGCTAATTCAGTAGCAGGTGCAAATGTAACAGGTCAAGTTAGTTATGCAGCAACTGCAAACGCAGTTGCCGGCGGCAATGTCACAGGTGCTGTTGCTTATGCAAACGTCGCAAATCACGTTGCAGTGGCAAACGTAACCGGAATTGGTAATATCGCTACGGTTAATTTAGACGGCAATTCAAGTAATGTACTATACGGCAACGGTGTGTTTGCACCGGGTGGCGGCGGTGGCGGAGGAAGCACCGGCAACATCACATTTAGCGGAGCAAATATTTCTACAAACTTGGCTAACGGTGATATAATACTTTCTGGAAACGGTTCTGGAAATATTAATATTGTAACCGGAGCAAATGGTTTTACACAATTAGAAAATGATTCTGCTGGTAATGGCAATTCTTACATGTGGTTAAAAAATGGTAATGCATATATTGCTACAGATAATAGCGGAGAATGGACATTTGGAAATTATGGCGTACTAACACTACCTAATTACGGTGTGATTGGTACTGTTAATACTTCTCCGGCATTATGGGCTTGGGGTAGTGGAGGACACGGTGGACCGGAACTATCTTGGTTAAATACAGACGATCCTATTGATTTTTACGGTTATCCTTCAGTAGTTCGTAATACGATGTACATAAATGATTATGGATTGTATGTTGGTATTAATGAAAATGGAAATACCGATTATGGCTATCAAGGAAACTGGCAATTTTCTAGTATTGACGGATCACTCACAGCTCCAGGAGATATTATAACTCCGGGAAATATTAATTTATCTAAACCACTTACCGAAGGGGCGATAATAAACAGTTTAAATGACGTAAACGGTGTAGGGATTCAATTGGTTTCTAGCAATAACGCTCAGTTAAATTATGCTAATATTTCATATGCTAATGTCAACAGCAATGGAGTACAAATTACTGCCGGAACAGGTGCTTCTGTCAATGTATCTGCTACCCCACAATCAATAACAATGCAATCAGTTGCAGTAGATTTAAGTGGAGGAATATATGGACAATTTGCAGTAGCGGTAGGGTACGACACGGGTACAGGTTTGCCTGTGTTTAGTTATGGATCAGCCGGTACATATGGTGTTAATTTATCTAACCCGGTTGTAATGGCATCTTTCCCTGCACAAATGCGTTCGGTGGTATGGTCAAGCACTCACAATTCATTTGTTGCAGTTGGAGGCGTTCCATATGGAGATCCAGTAGCTGCATATTCATATACTTACACCGGAGGAGCCACATGGAGCACACCGGCCACTATGGGAAGCGGTGGATTCAGGACACTCATGCAGTCGGTGACAGTAAACGATGATACTTCTCCGGGAGTTTTCGTAGCCGTAGGCAATGATATTAATGGATATCCTGTATATTCTGTATCAACCAATGGACTTACTTGGAGTACTCCTGCATTAATGAACGGTAGCACTACTTTTGCAAACATGAGTTCCGTTACTTGGTCAAGTATTTTAGGTAAGTTTATTACAATTGGAGCTGATATAAACGGCTATCCATTATATGCTACCTCAACTGATGGCAGTACTTGGACTACTCCTGCATTAATGAACGGTAGTACTACACCTGCAAATATGACTTCTGTAACTTCTAGACNCGGTTCTAATAAAATAGTGGCAGTTGGCTTTTATCTTAATAATGGTCATCCATTATATGCTACCTCAACTGATGGCAGTACTTGGACTACTCCTGCATTAATGAACGGTAGTACTACACCTGCAAGTATGACTTCAGTTACATTCTCAACTTACGCCGGACGTTATGTAGCAGTTGGATACGACAATAATAATTATCCTCTATTCGCAGTATCGAGTGATGGCAGTACTTGGAGTACTCCTGCATTAATGAACGGTAGTACTAGTATTGCAGAAATGCAGGCTGTGTCAGTAAGTGAATCTGGTACATTCATTGCCGTTGGTCAAGACAATAATGGGATTCCATTAGTAGCCGGATCACCTGGCGGATACAGCGATCCAACTAATTGGAGTACACCAGTTTCGATAAGTACGACACCTCCTGCAACTGTCAATATCGGTGTAGGTAGTTCATCTTGGACTTACAATTCGTCAGGAATAGAAATATCACCAGTCAATGCTGTTGCTGGATTACCTTCACCGGCATCTGGTGCTCGTTCGTTTGTCAATGATTCTACAGTACCTGCTGCAGGTAACTTTGGTCAAATTGTAGCCGGCGGAGCCGGGAACACGGTTCCTGTTTGGAGTGATGGTACTAATTGGTATATAGGATAATAAAATGATTACTTTAGATATATTAAAAAAGATTTGTCCAAAAACAAAAGAAAGCATACTTACTAGTTATGTTGACCCATTAAACAATGTAGGCAAGTATTACAACATGTTTGATGATGTTAGACGAATTGCCAGTTTCTTAGCGCAAGTAGCACACGAATCAGGTGGTTTTAACTTCACCAAAGAAAATCTTAACTATAGTGCTGATGGATTGCAAAAAGTATTTGGAAAATATTTTCCAGATGCTGCTACAGCAAATGCATATGCTCGTCAACCAGAAAAAATTGCAAACAGAGTATATGCTAATCGTATGGGAAATGGCGACGAAGCATCGGGCGACGGTTATAAATTCTGTGGTAGAGGATTAATTCAATTAACCGGTAGAGATAACTACACAAAATACGCAGCAGCAGTCAAGCGAGAACTAGATGATGCAGTAGCGTACTTAGAAACTCCCGCCGGCGCTGCATCTAGTGCAGGTTGGTTTTGGGACGTAAATAAACTAAATGAATTTGCAGACAAAGATAATATCATTGGTATGACTAAGCGCATCAATGGTGGCACTAACGGCATAGACGATAGACTAGCATTGTATAATACTGCTCTAGCAGCACTAAAGGGATAAGATGACAGCCCCAGTATGGAATACCCCAGTAGGTTCTATAGGAATATTTCCTAGCGGAACACCAGTAGTATATACTTTTTCAGCATCTCCATTCACACCTGCGACGAGCGTGACTTACACTTTACTGAGCGGATCTATCCCAGTTGGCTTAACTCTCAGCAGTTCAGGATTACTGTCAGGTACTCCTGCACTACTTAGCAAGCAAACTTCTTATAATTTTGCAATTAGGGCAACTGATAACTTATCACGAATACAAGATAGAACCTTTTCGATTACTATTGCTGCTGCTGGTTCTCCTGTGTTTACTACGCCAGCTGGCAGCATTTTAAGCACTAACGACAGTGTTTGGACAGAATTACAGATGCAGTACAGTAATCCTATATCGACTAACTCAGTGCTTATCAGCGTAGCACAAGGGGAACTACCACCTGGATTAGAAATAAACGACTCTGGATTGATTAGAGGGTACCCAAATCCTCCTACTACTGAAGTAACTTATGAGTCAATTGTTACTTATGCTACTAATACTTCATCTATTGATAATTCAATTACTGTTGGTAGTACATCAGGAATCGTAGTTGGCAGAGAAGTTACATTCTCAGGCGCCGGACTAGCAAACATATCAACCGGTGTTGTATATTATGTTGAGTCTGTAATAGATCAAACTAGATTTACTATAAGTCAAACTCAATTTGGACCAGTATATCCAATTACTACAAGCACAGGATTCTTAACAGTTACACTTCCCAGCACTACTATGGGACAGCCCACAATAAGAACTTATACATTCTCGTTATCTTTGACTAGTGTATTGGGCAGTGATTTACAAACTTATTATATTACAGTAACGAACCAAAATTACAATGGTAGTCAAAATACTAGAGTACCTACTGTATTGAATACTCGTCCTGCTTCTTATAATATATCTGCTAATCCAGAAACATTTGCATATTATATCTTGCCACCGGACAGCAATGGCGTAACATATTTACCCAGTCAGAATGCTTACATAGGACAAATAACTAGCGGTGAATTTTTTGCGTTTCAAATATTAGGCTATGACTTTGATGGTAACTCAATCACTTATGTTTATAACAGTTTACCACCGGGTATGACTGGAGATCCAGTGACCGGTTGGATAACAGGAACTCCCACCGTAGCACCTAATACTATCAATCAATATGATTTTAGTGTTCGCGTACATAAATCGTATATTAATTCATACATCACTTCTCCCACAATTAATTTTTCATTATTATTATCCAACCTAGTTAATGGCGAAGTTACTTGGATCACGCCTTCTGATTTAGGACAGATATCGAATGGTAAAACAAGTACTCTTTCTGTATTAGCAGAATGTGATGTTCCTTTACTATACAAAATAGCAGGGGGGTCACTTCCACCTAACTTAGTGCTGCAATCAAATGGGGATATCATAGGTACAGTAGCATTTCAACCAGGCACAACTCTTTATCAGCCTGGCACTACTAGCACGTACACATTCTCAGTAGAAGTATACTCACTTAATTATCCTATAGTACAGTCTACAAAAACATTTACTATAAATGTATATCAAGAGTTTGATCAACCTACAGATACTCTTTATATCACTGCTGCTCCACCTATTACACAACGCTATGTATTAGAAGGCTTATTGACAAACACTGAGATTATNCCACCTGAAGCAGTGTATCGCCCCAACGATCCAAACTTTGGTATAGCAACAACAATAAATTATATGCACGCTTATGGTATATACGCTAGCAATTTTGATCAATATGTAGCAGCAGTTACTAAGAACCACTATTGGCGTTACATAACATTGGGCGAGATTAAGACCGCTGTAGCAAAAAACGAAAATGGTGAAATAATCTATGAGGTAGTTTATAGTGAAGTCATTGACAACTTGATTAATCCACAAGGTGTTAGCGTAAGCGAAGTGATTGAGTGGCCAAGACCTATTAACTTGTTCTTAGGACCATGGTACACTAGCGTTAATAACATCTATTCAAGTTACATATTCCCTGATGCAATTTCTTTACCTACTTATTTTACTGCACTAGATTCGGGTAGCGCACAAGAACTGTATCCAAACTCTTTAATAAACATGCGCGACCGAGTTGGACAAAACTTGGGTCAAGTATATGATTCTAATGTATTGCCATTGTGGATGACTAGTCAGCAAGCAAATGGTGGCACATTAGGTTTCACTCCTGCTTGGGTAATCTGCTATACTAAGCCCGGATTTAGTGAGCAAATCGCTAACAATATACAAACTCTTTGGGTAAACGAAGCAAATGTTCCGTATGCATTAAATCAAATCAACTTTGAAATTGACAGATTCTCGGTAGGCAAGACTCTTACATATAATTATGATGATACCCTTGATCCGCCCGCTTGGACTAGTTTGCCCAGTGCGACACCTGTACCAAATCCTACAGACAGTAAAGACTTTTACATACTGTTCCCCCATCAAACAATTTTGCCTAACCGTTAACGGTACTAAATACATTACGGAAACACTATAAATGAGTACAATTAACACAAACGGAATCAATACAAATTACCCAGTCCCTGGACAGAATCAAAGTTCACAGGGATTTAGAAATAACTTTTCTGCTATCGTAACCAACTTAAATGTTGCCGCTACAGAAATTACTGATTTGCAGAATAATGTTGTATTAAAATCAGCACTGGCAAACACTACCCTTAATAACAATATGGCTAATGCGTTGATCAGCAACGCTGCCGTTAGAAGTTTTAGATCGACTACTTATAATTTGGGCAACGCACTTGCAGGAACAGTTTTAGTTAATGCGTCACTAGCAGATGTACAATATGGTACTGTAGCAGGTAATATCACACTACAGTTTGGTAGTTGGGCACCAACTGGCACTCAGCAAACAATTGAGTTGCAGTTAGCCGTTAGCAATGCTAATGCTGTTATTTCATTCCCATCTTCAGTAGTATCTACTAATAACAATTATGGTGTAACTAGTTTAGAAAACTATGCTAATGTTGCAAACATTGCTACAGTAACAGTACCATATGGTGTTTCGCAACTGAACTATACGATTACCACTACAGATTGCGGTATCTCGCTTTATATTACTCCAACTAACAGACCGTTTCAAACAGCAGAAGTGCAAGTTCGCACACCTCCTCCAACTGGATTGCCAGGAGACGTTGAAGGAACTGTTGCAGTAGACGCAAGTTATTTCTATGTATGTACCGGTAACTATAGTGCTACAGCAGTAGGACCAAAGACAGTAACTAACACATATTCATCTAATAATGAAATTCTACTCAACAATGTAACAAGTTTAGTGGCTAATGCTCCTATCATATTCCAAGGTACTGCAATTGGTGGTATTACGGCAAATACTGTATATTATATTAAGTCTGTTGTTACCGGCAACTCAACTATTACAATCAGTAATACTCGTTCAACCGGGTCAGCAGGTACAACATTAGTATTGACAACTGCAAACACAGGTAGTAATCTATGTACTGCAACTAGTTACAATGGCTCTAATATTTGGACTAGAACTGCGCTAACTTCATGGTAAAATAAAATGCACCCTTTTATTGGTGATCTGTCAGATAAAAGTTTAGAAGATTTACAGAAAACTATAACAGGTTTAAATACAAAACTAACATTTGCAACTAGAACAGGTAATCGCCCACTAGCAAATCAAATACTTATGGCATTGGATAGTTACCGCGCAGCGTATAATCAAAAGATGGACGAGTTAATCAAAAAGCAAAATATACAGTCATTGATCAATATTCAACAAAAAGACAACAAATAATGGACGTAAGAGTATCTAAATCATTTAGCCTGGCTGCTGGGCTGCATCTAGACAATAAGTTTATGGTAAATGTTTATGAATTTGACATTTCCATGTTAGTCTATACTGACAACATGTACGAACAAAATGTGGCTATAAACAGAATGGATCATTTTGTAGAACATTGTTTAGACAGTGTAGTTATGGTGCATTGCAATAATGTAGATGCCATACAAAAATATCAAGAAGCCGGCATGAAAGTATGTATGACTCATGAAGAGCCATACTGTCAAGTTGTAGCGATCACTATTCTACAAAAACTAAATGCTATTATGGAAGGTAGACTTAGAATAACTGATATCGATCTTGGATCGGGCATATCACTTGGTGTCAGGTATCAGTTAGTAAGTGAAATGGCTGAAGCAATGATCACTGCTAAAGGCTGGTGGTCTAAGCCCGATATGTCTATCTCTGATGTAATCAGAACCAAAGACAACATTGTTAAACTTGCTGACCCCAAATCATGGGAGAGAATGGGACTAGGCTGGAAAGAACCTGTTGACAATAAAGAAGAATGATACTATAATCAACATATGAAAAAAGATTCATATGGTCAAATGATTTTTGATGAAGCAGATTTATTGAATCTGTACTATACCAATCCTGATATCAAACTAGAAAATGTATTAGTTGAAAGCCTCATCAAGTTCGATCCCAATTTAGATTTAGAAAATGCACCCAAACTGGTTAAATACGAACCTTCTCATCTAAGTAAAACTAGATTTGATGAGCAACAGCAGAACATATGGTTCATTCCTAAAGAATACTTAGATATAGACATTGCTAAGTGGGTTCTAGACCAATGTAAAGACGATAGCGAACTGCAAAGAGCAGGGGCAGAATTGCTCTTATACCAAGAAAGAAATATGTTTACACTACTAAAATACTTGAAATATTTGGTAGATACCATGCGTAAGCACAATATAGTTTGGGGAGTAGGAAGGGGTAGTTCTGTCGCTAGTTTCGTACTATTTCTTATTGGTGTGCATAAAATAAACTCACTCTATTATGACTTGCCCATAGAAGAGTTTTTAAAATAAGCAAGTAGTACACAATAAATATTACACAATAAGGAGAATTCTTATGGCAATTTATAAAAGCGCACAGGGCAAGCGAGTTGATATGTCTGCACTTATGGCTAAGAACGAACAAACCAGAGCAGTAGGAGTTCAGCCTGCAGGTGAAGGTAAGAAAACTACTGGATTACGGGTTAACGCTAGGGGAGATACTATCGATGCTAAAGGAAATGTAATCAAATCTATGACCCAAAAGCGAGCAGAAGGTTACGGTGCNACAGTTGGAAATAAATCAGCACAAGCATCTAACAAACATCCAATGCCTATGGTTAAATCAAAGCCAAAAGCGGACTTTGATTTTACAGCCCAAGAAAAAATGTTAAATGATATGCAAGAAGATGATGTAGAAGTTGAAGCAATTAAGGCAAAGAGCAAAGGTAAATAATGGCAACTCAGAATATTGAAATTATCAAGTTCAAAAGTATCAAACCAATTCACGATACTATCATTGTAACTGACATGGATTTCGATGAACGAATCACTCATGCAGGTGTGATTATTCCCTATGATGACATGAAGAGTTCTGGTATTAGACCTCGTTGGGCTAGAGTTTATGCAATCGGACCAACCCAGAAGCATGTTAAAGTAGGAGATTATGTGTTAGTATCTCATGGTAGATGGACTAGAGGAATCAAAATCGAAGATGAAGCCGGCGAAAAGATTATTCGCAAGGTAGATCCAAACGATGTTCTAGCCATTAGTGATGAACCAGTACACGATCTTACTATGAGTGATAAGGTAATTTAATGAAGCATAAACTTTGGATTGAAGCGTATAGACCTAAAACTATCAGCGAATATGTTTTCGTTGATGATGCACAGCGTCAAATTGTTGAAAGTTGGGTGAGCAATAAGACTATCCCGCATCTGTTGCTTTCAGGCGAGCCAGGCACGGGCAAGACTACGCTTGCTAAAGTACTGATTCATGAATTGGGTATCCAAGAATGGGATATCTTAGAAATCAATGCTAGTAAAGAAAACGGTATCGACCATCTAAGAAACAAGATCAATACATTCGTACAAACTATGCCGTTTGGTGAGTTTAAGGTCGTGCTTTTAGACGAGGCTGACTTTTTGACTCCACCAGCGCAGGCTGCTCTTAGACATGATATGGAAGCATATCACTCTACAGTTCGTTATATTCTAACTTGCAATTACGAAAACAAGATCATTCCTGCATTACGCAAGTCTAGATGCTTTGCAATGCACATTGCTAAGCCCGACATGACAGAATTTACTGCTAGAGTGGCTACCGTTCTTGTTACAGAGAACATTGAGTTTGATTTGGATATTCTAGATACTTATGTTCGTGCAACTTATCCCGATCTTAGAAACTGCTTGAACAAGTTGCAGCAAGCAAGTGTTACAGGTACACTTAACCCTATCTCTAGTGAGACTGACAGCGAAAATGAATTGTTGATTCAAGCAACTGATATGTTCAAGAAAGGTGCAATTACTGAAGGTCGCAAGCAACTAATGCAATATATCTCGCTCTATCCTACTAGAGCAGAAGACGTATACAGATGGATGTACAATAATATCGATCTTTGGGGCGACACTGATCAAAAGCGGGACGCAGCAATTATCTATATCAGAAATGGTTTAGCAAATCTGCCGCTGATTGGCATTCCCGAGATTGGATTGGCAGCTACCATAATTGAGTTAACATCATGAGATTTCTATTAGTAACATTTTTGCGTAAGCCGGGTGGTCAAATTGACGAAGAAGTTAGATTGGCTAAGCGAGTTAAACCCGCTGATGTGTCTACTTGTAACATCATAGTAGACTATGCACTGAAAAAGATAGAAAAGTGCAATATTGAAGGTAAGCGTATTGACACCGATTTTGATCGGTTAAATGAATACTACAAGTCGGTCTATCCCCCTCTAATCGCTCAATTAGAGAGGGAGGCTTCTATTTCACTAAAAGCCAAAGACGATCAGAAACCTTAACCGTAAAGATTTAGTATCTTTTCGATTATTCTGTGGCGTCTGATATCTTTAGGTTCAAACCTACTTAAGCCGATTTCTGGCACAGGGTCGTTTTCTAAACGATAGATCAAATCTAACAGTCCGTTATCTTTGGTTCTACGATCAGTTTGTTCTACGTCACCTGTGATCACAATTTTACTGCCAATACCTATTCTGGTCATTAGCATTTTTACTTGTGATGGGGTCGCATTTTGAGCCTCATCTAAAATCACCCAACTATTCTTAAAGTTTCTACCTCTGCAAAAAGCCAGGGGAGTAATCTCTACTATTTGCTCTTTGATCATATATTCGACTTCTTTCATCGAATAATACTCTTTAAGAATGTCTAACAATGGTCTTACCCAGGGTTCCATTTTGCTATTGATATCGCCCGGTAAGAATCCATGCTTTTCATCGTCTACTGCAACTGCTGGTCTAGATAGTATAATATTTTTGCATTCTCCTTGTCTAAGTGCTTTTAATGCAGCAAGCATACCCAAATAAGTCTTTCCTGTACCCGCAGGACCATAAACTACTACTATATCTTTGGAAGCATCCATAAGATTTAGTATATAATTTTCTTGGTTTACTGATTGAGGGACAAGTTCGATTGATTTTTTGACTTTATGCTTTTGATTAAAGTCTATTGTGTTGTTGCTTTCATTACTGTCATAGTATGTTGTAATTTTCTGCATTTTTTTACTATTTTGCTCTTTTCTTAAGGCTCCGGTTTTTCTCTTGCTCAAATGTGTTCTCCTTTTAAACAATCGACATAAGTATTTAAGTAAAACGGATTGTGTAATAATTGAGTATTGATGGGCTTGAAATTTTAGATAAATATATTGTTAGCCTGTAGAGTATTGCGTAATAAAAACTCAAAGAGATAAATACAAGTATGGTGCATAAAGTAGCAGATGATTGGTTCAACGACGTAGACTATGTTAGTATAGTTAGTACCGTTAAGGGAATTTATACTAGCGACGGGTCAATGTCCATATTATTGGATTTTGAGCGAGTATTAGACAATGCTGACTTATACGCGAACAAAAACTGGTTACTAGGTGAATTAGTACAAGGTCCAAATATAGGTAGATACGACGTTACTTGCGTGTTTATGTGGCCTTATAAGTTGATGCCCGATCCTAGAGGGGCAAAGCGTTTATTAGCACTGGGTTGCAAAGTAGAATTCGCCAAATCAGAAATCAAAGTTCCTATCGAAATCACTAACTACGATGACTTTGTTCCGGGCACCAAGTATCCTAGAATGAGTCAGAGAAAGATTTGGTTCGTTAAAATTACTGTTCCTTTAGACTTAATGGATGAAATCAAAGAAGGGTCTATTGATATTGCTGGTCAAACAATTGATTTGGAAGATATCGAAGACGCATACGATGAAGACCTTGACAAGCAAAATATTCAAGGTGAAAATGCTCAGCAGGCGGGCCCCGGCGGACCCGGATTAGGTGGCCCGCCCCCAATGGGTGGCCCAGGCGGACCTGGCATGAATATGGGAATGTAAGTAACCATGAATAAAGTATTAAATGAAGGCTTAGATTATCACGACATGATAGATCAAATTGATGATACTATCACCGTAGACGAATATGCGGCTAAAATGGGCAAAGACTCAGATGTAGTAACTATTACATTTGTAGTACATTCTAAAGCAGCAGCACAAGACTTAGTTCACTGGCTAGAAGTTGGCTATGATTGGATTCTAGACGCTAGCGTAAGTCAGGGTGAAGTTGAACCGGGAAAATGGTTAGTGTTTGCTGAAACTAATCGTAGAACATCTACTCCAGATAGAATTTGCGAAATCTTAGAAGATTTGTACACTCTTACTGACCGTAAGTTAAAAGAGTGGACTGTAGAAATCAACGAAGAAGAATACGATGCTGACCCAGAAGTGCTAAAGCAAGTAATGACTCTTTCACCGCACGAATACCGTGCAAAAACTGAAAAAGAAGAAGAATTAAACGAATATCGCTTAAGAGCAAATTTGCCCTCAAAGCGTTTGTATGAAGAAGACGAGTATATTAAAAATCTAAAAGCAATTGCGAGAATTTAATATGCGTAAGGTATTAAAATCTATGTTACAAGATAGCCACGACAAATCTGTTTCCTCAAAAAGAGTTGTTACTTTTGTGGCTTTTATCCTTTGTTCCATAGGTTTTATTGGTAACTTGTTTTTTAATTTGCACATTGATCCTAACATATATAATTCAATGATGTACATTGTAGTTGCAGGGTTAGGGTTCACTGCTTCTGAAAAGTTTGCATCCAAAGACAAGACGAGTGATAATCATGATTACACACCTACTAAGAAACCAAAAAGAACTGGTACTCCTCCTTAAGTTGACATCTCAGTAATTCTCTGTTACACTAGCGCATGGATTATTACTCAGTACTGGGCGTAGATAAAACGGCTACACCCGAAGAAATTAAAAAAGCATACCGTAAATTAGCCAGTCAGAATCATCCTGACAAGGGCGGCGACACTGCCAAATTCCAAGAAATCCAAATCGCGTATGAAACATTAAGCGATCCAGAGAAAAGACAACGATACGATAATCCTCCACCTAATATGGGAGGAATGAATCGAGGTCCTCATGGGTTTGCCTTTTCAACTAATGGAATAGATGTTAGTGATTTGTTCGCGCAAGTATTTGGACAGCATAGTCCATTTGGCGGTCATAACCCGTTTGGGCCACAGTCTAATCAAAAGCAAGTTTTTAGAACCAGAATTAATGTAACTCTTCAAGATGCGTACACTGGGTCTCAGCAAATGCTAAAAACGCAAACCAATCTTGGTTCTAGTATCATCACTATTGATGTGCCCAAAGGTGTGGCTACCGGAAACCAAGTCAGGTACGACAACGTTATCGATAATGGAATTTTAATAGTTGAGTTTGTAGTTTCACCCGACTTAAAGTTTGACCGTCAGGAACATGACCTAGTATGTTCGCACAGCATTTCAGTATTAGACCTTATAGCAGGCACTAATTTTGATTTTACTACGATATCGGGCAAAATGTTGAATGTGACTGTAAAACCTAAAACTCAACCGTTCCAGCAATTAAAACTAGCAGGGCACGGTATGCCCATGTTAAATTCTAACCAATATGGAGACCAAATCATATTGCTTAGACCATACATTCCTGATAGTATAGATAAGCGTATTATTGATAGTATTGAGCAGTACAGAACTAAATAAATTTATAAGGAAAAATATGTTACCTAATCCCGAGATCGAAAACATCATTGAACAAGCCATTGCATATGCAAAAGAGCGAAACCACTGTTACGTAACAGTAGAGCATCTTTGCTTAGCGTTGGTTTCCTTCCCTTCTTTTAAGAAGAGTTTGGTTTCATTTGGTGTTGAAGCAGATATGATGATTGAGGAAATGACTCAATATCTTGATTCTCTACATGCTATCGAATCTAAAGAACCAAATGTGCAGCCAAAGAAAACTAATGCACTAGAGCGTGTTATGAACCGTTCGGTAACACAAGTACTGTTTACCAACCGTAAGCAGCAATTAACTATTGATCTTTATCTTAGTATCTGCGCTGAAGGCAATAGTCACGCACACTACTATCTGTTAAAGTACGGCGTGAACAAAGTAGAATTCGTTGGTCATTGGCAAAAGACTTATAAGGGCAGCGAGTACGCTACCAATTTAACTGATGGTCAGGCCGACGAGATTCTTGAAGAGTATACTACTAATCTTACTCGTTTGGCTAGACAAGATAAGATCGAACCAGTCATTGGTAGAATTCAAGAAATTGATGATATTATCAATGTACTAGCAAAGCGTTTTAAGTCCAACGTGCTGATGGTCGGTGATCCGGGCGTTGGTAA
>JGI26470J50227_1000181_pt1 | contig 28876 bp, 28 predicted proteins | sample FreactTroBogLake_FD_50227 | JGI IMG/M metagenome (IMG submission 50227)
TGGATTTTTTTTTCTCCCTCCGAGTAGGAGTAAGGGAGAAAAAAAAAGAAGGATGGTGGGATGGATGAGTGAGCATCTCAGAAGAGATGTGAGCGAACACAAAGTGCATTATTTTTTTTTAGGGAAATAATTTCATTACATTTGTAACCAACAACAACTCACCAATATGAAATTAGCTACCAAGGGTAACAAGAAGCCCACCACCAAACCAAGCACATCACCTACGCAACCCAAAACAAAAAAAAAGAAACCAAGGCTCGATAAGGGTAAGGCTGCTACGTCAACTACTACTACCAAGTCTAGTAAGTCTAACAAGCCTATTAATAATACTAAGCACCCAGGGAATAAAAAAGGGGCAAGCCCGGTGAAATCTAAAAAGCCGATTACTGTTGTTGCAAAAAAAGCCAAGGCCGTTGCTAGTAAAAAAAACATTGCTGTTGAACCTGCCACCTTGGCTCCTGAAAAAAAACACAGGAGAATTTCGCCTAACAGAAGGCACAAGAACAAACAGCGTGTTATCAATGAGCCACCTGAGTATGATTTCCTAAAAAAGGATTTTGAAGTTACGCCAGAACAGAAGGCTGAGATTACCAAGGTCTTTACTCGAAATGGGAAAATAAAGAAGATATTAGAAATCTACCTGAAGGAGATGGGATTAGAGTTTAACATCAGCAATGATAAGTTACTCAAAATGCTTATAGAGTCTTGTGCGGATTACAAAGTTCCATTCTTGATAAAATATTTTGATGCCATCTTCAGGAAGGAAATAGTTTCTCCGGTACATGGGCATGGTTTATATCCTAGGCACATACCTACCGGGTTTAAGTTCTTCTTGTTTACCGACAACCTAGGAAACAATTTCATGAGAGGCATGAATATCAAGCTCGAACAAAGTTTCGGTAAGAAGAAATTTAAGATTGAAGGAAAAGGCCTAGCCTTCGTAAAACAATTTGTTAGCTCAGGGCTTTATAATTTCCTCAGGGAGAACTACACATTCAATCCTACGGCTTATTTCGAGCTGAAAGATACAGATGGGTCCACCTTTGCCGAATATCGCATTAAAATAGCCCCTAATGACGAAATGGAAGGAGATAAAAACCCTTCACCTGAGTTCAATAAAGGCAATCTTTACCGCAAGGTAGATTTAACAGCCCATCAGGCACCCAAAATTAGCCCCGAAATTTCAACGGAGACAGACGAAGATGATTTAGACGATGAAATGTACGATGAGGATGAAGAAGATTCGCCTAGCGAAGAATTTGAGGCCTCTGAAGAGGACGAATATGATGACGAGACAGAATTGAAAATAAAATTGGAGCAGGAAACTCAAAAACTACTCGATGACAAGGTTAAAGCAATCAAAGAACTGAAGGACCTGGGATTAAATATGCAAGAAATAAAAAAATACTTGGATATTAAATAGATAATAATTAAACTACAGGCCTTACTAAAACGAAAATTATATGATTCCGAGCGATTATACAAAGTTTAACACTTCCTGGAGGGACAGAAAAGAGTTTGATGTTCATATCGAAAACCTTAAACACCTGAAGGTGAATTTCACTAGGGTTAGTAGAGGCTCCAGGGAGTATATTTTATACGAAAACGATATTGCTACGCCGGATTTATTTGTCGATATTGACAAAAGCGAGAACACAGGCACCCATATTGGCAAGTTTGTAAAGAAGGATATTGATACATACTTGAAATCTAAAGCCGTTAACCCCAACAAGAAGTTCGACTACCATGAGCAACTGTTCAATGTTAATGCTTTAAAGGCTGTTCTAAGCAAAAAGGTTAAGATAGGACAGCCTATTATAGCTATTGATATTAATGATTGCTACTGGAATACGGCTAAGATGCTAGGTTATATCTCGCATAAAACGTATATACAAGGCCTTAAGAAGAAAAAATACAAGTTAGGCCGCAATGCTTCAATAGGAGCGTTAAACATGAAGGAGGTAGTTACTTATTATGTTGACGGAATTGCTAAAACTAGCGAGGTTAGAAACGGAGACCCTGTTCTATCTGTTATCAGGAACGAGATAATTAACCATGTTTATGAAGTTTTCCTGAGTTTACACAAGAAAATCAAAAACGACTTTTATTTTTATCTTACCGATTGCGTTTTTTGTAGCTACGATGTAGCCGATAAGGTTTCTCAACACTTTATTGATAGCGGTTATGACGTTAAAACAAAGAGTTGTGAGCTACTTGACGTTGATTTCAAGCACAATATTGTCAGCTGGTTCGACTATACGGCTAAAAAGGTAGTCACTAAGGGTATTGACGGAGTTCCAGGGCATCAGAAATACTATATCTTTAATCAAAAACAAGTAGTAAATGGAAAATGAGTTATCAGAATTAACAGGAGTGGTTAAGTATTGTACGTTTGAATACACAAAGACCTCCGAAACGGATGGGGTAGAGTTTCATTACCATCAGGTAGAGCTCGAAGATGGAGCGAAAGGCCTTGTAATAACTAAAGTAAAACATTCGCCTAGGATTTCTCCTGGGATGACAATAGTTTATCAAAAGGTTAAGAACCGATTTAAACTAATTAACACCGGTAACAGCAATTATACGCAGGAAAACAAGCCTAGTTTTCCCTACCCACCTAAAAAGAAGAAGGCTAAATTTAACAATGAAGGTCCAGATGACGAAAAGTTATTGATTAATGCCTATTTAATAGCTAAGGACTTATTCATTGCTGGATTCGATGAGCAGGATATGGCAAAAATATCTAGGATGGCACAAAATATTTATGCCGAGATGAATAAAATTAAAAAGTAAGCATATATTTGTAGAAACAAAAAAAACAAAAATTATGAGTGAGAAACTATTTTTCTACGACCTAGAGACTACCGGACTTAATCATTGGCAAAATGGAGTACACGAACTAGCGGCCTACATCATTATTGACGGTGAAATTAAAGAAAAGTTAAACTATCAATTTAAACCCAGGGAGAATATAACAATCTCGTTAGAGGCATTAAACGTCTCAGGGGTTAAACTAGCTGATTTAAACGCAAGGACTATCACCGAGCAGCAGGTAATAACCGACTTAGTTAATAAACTGAACAGTTACCTTGACAGAACTAACTATAATGACAAATTTCAAATAGCAGGTTATAATATAGCAGCCTTCGATAACAACTTCCTTCGGGCGATGCTTTCGCACAATGCAGTTAATGGCTATAAAAATCAATACCATCAAATATTCCATTCAGGTAGCATTGACGTAATGATGCTCTACAGCTACTTTGTTATTGAAAACAGGAGTGAGATAGGTAGTTTTAAATTAAGTGAGGTTTGTAAGCGATTCGGAATAACTATTGATGAAGTTGCTCTACATTCATCAGATTATGATTTGTTTATCACATACGAATTGTTTAAGAGATTAAGGATGGAGTTTTACGTCAATAAATAGAAAACATGAATATCTGCACCGTCATATTAACCAAAAGCGCAACTAAGGAATTGTTTGACCGGGTTCAATCATTAAAGAAGGATTTGAAATTTAACAAGCATGCAGATTTCTATATCTTTTCAGATGAAGTTCCCGAACATAAAGCAGATAGAGTTGTTACACTATCCGATGAAGAGGCTATCCATGAAGGATTTATCAATTCAACTTGGAAACCAACAATGAAAAACCCTGGTGCATGGGATAAGGTAATGTGCTGGTTGTTCCTTTGTGTTAAAAAATACGATTTTGCAATAATCATTGAAGATGATGTTTTCTTCAAGCATAGGACCTACATTAAATTTGAAAACACTATTCGAGAATTAGATTCTGTACATAACGGCATTGACCTGGTATTAAAAAACCTTAATCCTATACCCGAATACGAGGTTATGGAGCATCACCGGGTTAAAAACGTGTTACCAGGTCCTTACTTCATTTCCATGACTTGCGTAATGGGAATATCTCGAAGAATGATTAACCTGGTGTCAGACTTTGTTAAAAAGAACAAAACATTAGCGTTTCACGAAATCTTTTACCCTACCCTTGCGTTCAACAGCGATATGAACGTGTTACACGACTTATTTGAGCTAAAAGATATTTATTGGAAGGCTCCGTTCAAAAAATCGGAGTTGTTACTAGGAGAAAGATTCTTTCATCCGGTTAAAAACGCAAATATCATGTTTTCTTTACTTAAAGATACAGCTATCCCTGTTGATGAGGTAATTAACGAACAAGGCTAATTATAATTTTATACAAAAATAAAATATTACACATTTGTGTAATTTTATATATTTGTATAAAAATAAATTATATGGCATTGACTATAACAAACGAGGATAACATGGAGTTAATGGCTCGTTACCCAGACAAACATTTCGACCTAGCAATCGTTGACCCACCCTATGGAATAGGGGCTAGTATGCCAACAACTTCAACTAAAAAACCTTTTGTAACTCAAAAAAACGGCAGTAAGCTAAGGGTAGTAAATGATAAGCATAAAAGTAAAAATTGGGATGAATCACCTCCTAGTATAGAATACTTCAAAGAACTGAATAGAGTTTCTAAAAATCAAATAATATGGGGTGTTAACTATTATGATATTTACTTGGGTCCGGGTAGGATTGTTTGGAATAAAATGAATGGAGATAGTGACCAGTATGGATGTGAGATTGCTTACGTCAGTTTAAATGACAGGACAGATATTGTAAATTACCTATGGCAAGGTATGTTTCAAGGTGTTTATTGTGGAACAGATATTAATAGGGCAATTAAACAGCAAGGGAATAAATCTCTTAATGAAATAAGAATCCACCTAACCCAAAAGCCAGTTAAGCTTTACAAGTGGCTTTTAGATAAGTACGCAAAGCAAGGGGATAAGATATTAGATACACACCTAGGTAGTGGTTCAATAGCCATTGCCTGCCATGACTACGGCTTTGACTTAACGGCTTGTGAGCTAGACCCCGAATACTACGAACTAGCAATGAAAAGAATAAAAAACCATACTAACCAACAAACCCTATTCCAGCCATGAAGAAGATTTACATTGCAGGTAAGATTACAGGCACCGACCTTGAACAAACCTTTAAGAAGTTTGAGGAAAAAGAGAACGAACTCAAAGCCCAAGGCTGGGAGGTAGTCAATCCTATGAAGTTAAAGCATGACCATGACAAAAAATGGGAGTCTTATATGACTGAGTGCCTAAGTGCCTTAAAACAATGCCAAGCCATTTACTTACTGCCAGATTGGGATATAAGTGCTGGAGCGGTTGTTGAACATCTTTTTGCAATAAAAATGAAATTAGAAATTCATTCGTAAAGATGGAAATGCTAGACCTTATAACATTAAAGGTTATCGACTTAATCTTCACCGAGGCTGAGGCAAGGGCTAAATTGAGCCCTATAGCTAAGTCTTTGTATGTAAACTGCCTTATTCATAACTTCCGAAACAAACAGGCTACGGTAGCTAACGGCTACGCCTTTGAGTTAGAGATGAGCCATTTTGACAGGTTCCCTAAGGAGATAGAGCTATTAAGGATTTCGGGCTTAGTAGATATTAATGATGGGCTAATAACCTTTAACAACGTATGGGGGCAAAAGATTGACCGGACTAAGCTAGGAGCACCTCAGGTTAGTGCCCATGCCATCCCTGGTATAAACGATATTAAAAACACCCCTAGTTCCTTCAGGGAGCACCTCAATAATAGCAGCACCCTAGTAGAATGGGCAAAGATTAAGCATGGCATAACTCAGGCCGAGCTCAGTAGGCTGATAGATGTTTTCATAGTTGAGAAGGAGGTAGAGGAAAGGATTTACGAAAAGAAAGGGGATTTCGTCTCTAACTTCATGAATTGGGTTAACTTCAACAAGCCAGTTAGGGAGGTTCAGACTCCTACTAAGGTAGTGAGTTCTAGTAAGTTACTAGGTTAATTTTTATTTAAATATAAATTTATATATTTGTGTAAATAAAATAAATTATGAGCAATAATAACAAGTATCAAAAGAACGGATATCAAGAGGCTAAGATTGACCTAGGAACCGGGGTTGTTCCTCCTAATGTGCAGGATATTGAACAGATAGTCCTAGGGGCTATCATGTTAGAGGCCTCTATAGTACCAGATAAGGTAATGGCAGCCATAACCGAGGATTTGTTCTATAATCCTAAGTATGTATTGATTGCCAAGGCTATAAAGGAGATGTACCAGGCAGGAGACCCTATCGACCTATTGACAGTAACTAAAAGGATTAAGGAGCATGGCAACCTAGAAGAGGTAGGAGGGCACTATGCCATATCGGTTATGATGGACAGGGTTACTTCATCTGCAAACATAGAGTTTCACCTTAAGTTACTCGAACAGTCGGCCATAGCCCGAAAGCTGATAACCATAAGCGGTAACACCATAAAGCGGTGCATGGACCCTTCGGAGGATATATTCGATGTTTATGCGTACCACCAGAACGCAGTAGAGAAAAGTATAAAGGACGTGTTAAAGTTTGACGTTAAGAGCGTTTCTGAGATTCATACCGATATTATTAAGGAACAGATGAACGTGTTAAACAAGGGGCTTAAGTCAGGGGTTATATCCGGGTTCAATGCCGTTGACCGAATAACTAACGGTTGGCAGTCGAGCGACCTTATAATAATAGCTGGTAGGCCTGGTATGGGTAAGACGGCCGCAGCGGTAGCCATGATTATGAACCCAGCCCTAGATGCTAACATACCTACAGCCATCTTCTCCTTGGAGATGAGTTCTAACCAGATAGTAGGCCGTATGCAATCCTCACTGAGCAATATTATGGTAGGTAAGATAATAAGAAAACAACTAGATAAGGGGGAGGTAGATGTGCTAGTAAGGACAGCCGATGTATTAAACAAGGCACCTATCTTTGTGGATGATACCCCTTCTATTAGCCTGGTTGAGTTAAAGGGCAAGGTTCGAAAGATGGTCCGGGAGAACGGAGTACGCCTAGTTGTCATTGACTACCTTCAGCTGATGCGCTCAGGGTTGAACATACAGAATAGGGAGCAGGAGATAGCCGAGATAAGCCGAGGCCTAAAAGCCCTAGCGAAGGAGTGTAACATCCCCATCATTGCCTTAAGTCAGCTCAGCAGGAACGTAGAGAGCCGAAGCGATAAAAAGCCCTTGCTACAAGACTTGAGGGAGTCAGGACAGATTGAGCAGGATGCCGATATGGTTATCTTTTGTTATAGGCCCGAATACTACCAGATTAACGAATATGAGATAGACGGCAATATAATGCCTACCAAGGGTCTGTTTATGTTCATCATAGCAAAGCACCGAAACGGTGAGATAGGCGAGATTAAACTAGGCTTCAGGCACGAACAGACTAAAGTAGTTAATTATGAGGATGTTAACGGAGGGTTAGAGATGCAGATAGAGCGTAATAACTTTGAGCCTAACACTAGCTTCCTTATGCCATCAACAAAAGTACACCCAGATAATGATATGCCTTTTTAATTAAACTATTTATTTATACATTTGTAAAAAAGAATATATGAGTACCGAAACTAACAGTTTTATCTTACTGCAATACAAGGACTTAAAAGCACATGAGTTCTTCTTGGCACGTTCTGCCTACTTTAAATATAGACCGGAGCACCTATCCCATGACTTCAATCATAATGAGCCGTTAAACTCAACGGCCTCGTTCAATTTTAGCGAAACGCCTGAAGGCTCCGAATTTTGGATTAGCATAGGCAAGGGTAAGAGTATCTTCGAGTCATTAAACATTTTGCCTTACGATTTTGATTTTGACAATCATTGGGCCGACTATTACCGGATTGTGAAGGAAAAAGATTTAAAGTCGATAGATGGAATATCCTTTAAGGACTACCTATCCTTGGAGGGCAGGTTAAACATAATCAAGGATGCTATTAAACAAGGTACTGGATATTCTTTCGAAGATTATTGCACGAACCACAAAACGAGCAGGATTCCTAAGGCATTAAAACTATCCAAGTATTTATTCTTTTACTTCGCCTCTAAATACACCTCAATATCACAGGCCGATATAATGGCAATCTTTGAGGGTAAGAACGACCGGAGCATGATAGCCTATGCACTTAAACAGATTAACAAGCAGAATGAGGCAAACGGCAAGACGGCTAATGTGATTAACATGGTAGATAAGCAAATAATGCTTCAGACTGAATACCTTAAAGGGTTTATGCCTAGGACTAATTCTCCATTAAATAAAACGATTAGAAAGGTGTTGCAGTATTTAGAGTATGTAAATAATAGTGAGCAGTCAATCATATTCCTAGGGTACAGTAAGAATGACACCATTGAACTATTAAAGAACATGGGCATAAACAGACCAGAAGAAAAGTTAAAGTATATCAAAAACCGATTAATAAGATAAAAAAAATATGGAACCAAACAAACCCAAGCGCAAGATGCGTAAGCGTTCAAACATAGAAGGCAATAACCTAAAGGAGATATTAAAGGCAAAGCAGATGAGTCAGGCTGAGTTGTGTTATCTTTGTTATCCCAACAAGCCCGGATTCTATTCGCACCTGAGCCTAATTGTCAATGGCAAGAAGAAACAAATATCGCTAGTGATAGCGCTCAGGATTGCGGAGGTACTAGGCATGAAGGTAGAAGATGTATTCGTTAAGAAGAGCCCTAACACTAAAAAATAGTATCTATGACAAAGCCCATTAATAGCGTTGGTAAGTATGGCCGCAACATAGGAGCCAGCTCACTAGACTTAAAGCCTAGCGAACCTTATAAGATTGATACCTCTAAGACTTACTACCTATTCGATGTAACACCAATGGGAGCACCTAGGATGACTCAATCCGACAAATGGAAGGTTAACCCAAACCATACAGACCCAGCCAAACGACAAAGAGACGTTATAACCAGGTACTTCAGGTTTAAGGATGCGTTAAGGGCTCAGGCCAATGTGATGAATTTCGAACTACCTGATTCGTTTGAGGCCGTATATGTTATACCAATGCCCGACAGTTGGTCCGAGAAAAAGAAGAAAAGAATGAATGGTATGCCACACCAAGTTAAGCCAGATACCGATAACATAACCAAAGGTATTAAAGATGCACTAAGAGTTCAGGATTCATCTATTTGGTACGAATGTGCTCAGAAGAGATGGGGCTATGCAGGATGTATAATAATTTACCCATAATTTGTTTGCAATTAAGAAATAATTATTAACTTTAAGAAAAAAACTATGAACAAGCTAATTTCTTTTTTAACAGGCATAGCCTTTGCAGCGACAATAATTGGATTTATGTTGCTATTTATTTTTGTCTTTGTTATTAGAATACTTAACTTGGAGGAAACACCAATTATGCAAATATCTGCGTATATATTAGTGTTTGGCTCACTTTTCTTTTTCCTTATAGGCTCTATCAATTCAATAATTCAGGTTATCAAGAATAAATAATATGGTTGAATACCTGTCTTTTATATTTATAATCATTGCGGCTACATGCAATGCGCTGATGGATGTTATATCGTTCCATTTCGAATCTAGCGTATTCAGTAAGTGCAATGCTCAGTTTTGGGACCCATCAATATCTTGGAAAAACAAATATGTAGATGGAGACCCAGCCAAAGGAGAAAAGCATATATTTTGGGATATACCATACCCGGTACAGATTACAGATGCGTGGCACCTGTTTAAGACGTTGATGATAATTTCTATATCATTGGCTATTGTTACATACCATCCAACTAGATTAACCTTTATAGAAAATCTAATTGCTGTTGGCATCTGCTGGAACATTACCTTCAGCACGTTTTATAACTACGTTTTTATCAATAACAAATAAATAAACAAAAATCAAAATCAAATGGAAGAAGTAAAAAAAGAGGCTAAAGAAAAAGGTTATAACCCATTTCGTGGCCAAGGTGGTCGTTTCACCACTAAAGAAGGAGCAAAGAAAGCACCTAAAAAAGTAGCTAAGAAAGCAGCCAAGAAGGCGGCTAAGAAAGCAGTTAAAAAAACTGCAAAGAAAGCAGCACCTAAAAAGGCAACAACTAAAAAGGCAAAGTAATATTACTTGCTTAGGAAAAGAAAATAGGGTATATTCGTATGCCCTATTTTTTTAATACCTCGTATGCAAAACAAAACGACCCCATTTGATAGTTTAACTTACGACCAGGTAAGTGCTATTCTTCAGGCTAAGGCTAATGGGTTTAAGGGAGTGACTAAGAACAATACCATCATTAAAGATTACAACAAAGAGTTCGACTTATTTATGGACCTGGTTGACTACGTTAAAGAAGGAGCAGGTTTTGAAATAGAATCTTTTGGCCGTTGCACCGAGGATGCCGTAATAAACGAGTTAGAAAACATAATGAAGAGATTTGAAGAATACTAAACCTAAACTAACGAAAACAATGAGAAAGAGATTAAAAGTAGCCCTAGTAGCCATAGCAAAGAATGAGGACCAATATATTCAGGAATGGGTATTATATTACCTAGGCCTAGGCTTCGAAAAGATATTTGTCTATATGAATGACTGGAACTGCGAGTATTCGCACCCATCATTAGTTAAGATACCGTTCAATGGTCCAGTACGTCAGAAGGAAGCCTATAACGATTGGCTACAAAGATATTCTGCATCTTATGACTATGCTGCCTTTTTCGATGTAGATGAGTTCCTTGTACTTAAGGACACTAACGATATTGACACGTTCCTCTACCAATACAAAGATACAATCATTAAAAAGAACGCAGCAGGACTAGGAATTAACTGGTACATGTTTGGCGATAGTAACCTGAGCAGCAGTTTCTCCGAAAAAGATGACCTAAGCGTTGTTGATAGGTTTAGGTATAGACAGAACTCGGTCAACCCACACGTCAAGACAATACTAAGATGTAATAACAGGTCTATATTGATGGGAGTACATAATCCTGACAATGCACACCTTATTGACGAGAATGGAACACCATTTAGCGGTCCTTTCAACTACCAAGGAACAAATACCAATGCACAGCTGAACCATTATTTTACGAAAACTATACAAGAGTTTATCGGAAAGGTTAATAGAGGTAGGGCTGACGTTAACCAAAAGAGAACTTTGTTAGAGTTTACTGAGAATAACTTTAATGACGTTGAGGATTTGGGAGCGATTAAACAAAAGTACCATAACTACAAAAAATAAGGTATATGAGAAAGAAAACTGTTGCCATAATAATACTCACTAAGAACAGAAACGACCTATTATTTGATTGTGTTGATAGCATAATTCAAAACGGCACCGGTTACATTGATAACATTAACTATAGGATATTAGTTGTAGATACAGGTAGTAATGCCAAGAACATAAACAACATGGTTAATAGGTACGCCAAGTATAGCAGGTATGGAGACAATAATCTAGTGGTAGATTTNCTGTTNNTGAACAGATACAACTTTGCAGCCAATAACGATATGGCCATTAACCACCTTATGGCTAACAACTTNATTTCNGTAGATAGCAATGACCTTATTCTATTCTGCAACAATGATATTATAATACCGGACAAAGAGAATACTATTGATAAGATGGTTTTAGAGTATTATTCGTTAGAGGAAAAGAAGATTAACGTAGGTACACTAGGCACCATGTTGCTGTACCCAGATAATAACACCATCCAGCATGCAGGGATATACCTAGAAAAAGATGGAAACGACTATCTTATTACTCACAAAGGACTAAGACAAAAAGTAGCACCTGGACACAGGCTTAACACATTAAACACAATAGGATGCACAGGCGCATTACTGCTTGTTAGCCTAAGGAAATACCTAGGTAATAGGTTTAGGCCTACTAAGGAATGTTTCGAAGATTTGCTATTAAACATTGACTTAAAACTAGCAGGGCATAGTAACGTGTACCTAGGTAGCACCTACGCCTACCACAAAGAAAGCCAGACTAGAAGAGAAAACAAGGAGATGTATAAGCATACTGGCGAGGATTACGTCAAGCATGTTAAGCCCATACTAGATAACTATTGGCCGTTCCTTCAGACGTGCATTGAGAATTAAACCCCGTACCTCCTTGGTGATAGCATTGCCAGGCCGACTCTACTAGAAATGGTAGAGTTTCTTTTTTTTAATACCTACAAAAAACAAAGCCCAGTTTCTCAACCGGGCCTTGTTGCATGAAGAAAATAAACTAAACTACACCTATCATTGGTAGGCTATTCAGTATAGGACTCAAATATACTAAAATTTAACACAAAAAAAATAAAATCTTTTGTATATTTGCTTACAATTTACTTTATTATGGCTAAATCAGTTTCAGACGGTAAAAAAGGCGGTTTACTAGGCGGCAAGAGGCATGTAGAAGGAGGGGTAAAGGCTATCATAGTGGATGATAGTAATAGACCTGTTGAACTAGAATCGGGTGAGGCTATAATTAAAAGGGAGGCTGTTCAAAAGCATTGGGAGCTCCTGAGTAAGATTAACCAAGAAGCAGGCGGAAACCCAATCCATAGCCCCAAGGTATTAGATGATGACCCTACCGAAGAGTTTAAAGAAGGTGGTAAGATAGTTTACGACTCTACCCGGATGCCAAGGCACCGAGTTATGGTACTAGGCAAGAAGCTAAGGAGCGACTACCCTGAGATTTGGAAACAAGCAGGTAACATATACGGCAACCAAGCGTTTAAGAACTTAGAGGCTATTGAAGATAGGGGCTACTGGCTACCTAAAGAAAAATGGTTTTTCATCAAGTGGAGGTCCTATGTAGCAAGGCATAAACAAGATAACAGGCTACATGGAGTTATTGCCATGATTAAATGGGGAGACGTGCTTGATATGGGTTACGACAAAATGAAGGTTATCATAGACAAAGAAATAGACAAAATCAAAAACAAAAAGAAATGAGTGCGCAGACACAATCCGAACTAAGCAAAGCCGAATACGAGCTCAATAGAGAGACTGAAAGGCATAACAAGATAGTTAAGTCTAACAAGATAATCAGAAGCGGTAAAGACGTAGAAAATCAACTTAAACAACTTTGGGGTGATGAGTATAACAACTTTAGCGACTATGACGTTAAGAAGATGCACGAAGGTAAAAGGGCTTTAGGCGAGTTTCAGCCATTTTCTAGCTATATCCTGACTAACCGTAACGCCAACATCAAAAGGTTGACGGACCGAGTTAAGATGCTTACAAACAAGGTTGAGGCCTCTAAGAAGGTATCTGAGACCGGGCAAGAAGAGAGATATACCTTCGATGGTGGAGAAATCCTAGTGAACTACCCATTGGATAGATTACAAGTGCTATTCCCAGGTGGAAGGACTGACAGCGAGATGTATAAAAAGCTAAGGAGTTACGGATTTGTGTATTCCCCATCTAACAAGGCATTTCAACGTAAGATAACACCTCAGGCTATTAGAACAGCAATTTCGCTATTCCAAGCCAAAACAGTTACGAGCGAAGCCCCAGCACCAACACTAGAACTAGGTGAGGTTAAACCTGTAGTAGAAGAAGTTATTGAAACACCTGCGCCTGAGCCTAAAACTAAAATTGAAAAGGAAGTATATTATAGAGATTGGAAGGGGTATATGCAAAATTTCAATGATAGCCTTGTTGGTAAACCTGCTTACATTACAAAAGAAGGTAGAGATTATGACGGCTTTGCTGTTTTTAAAAATGAAAATAATGATAAATATTATTTTTTAACATACGAAGAAAAACAAGGAGATGTAACAGGATTACTTTATCTTGATACCAATCTTATTGAGCAAGATTCTAATGGAGAGCCTATACATGTAAAAAGCTATGAAAATCCTGGATATAATATTGACAAAAAAATGATTAGCAGAGCTTTGTCTCAGTTAGCAAATTCAAACATATACGATTTAGAGCAAAACAATTCAATAATACCATTTGAAGATGAATCCCCTGAAGTAGGTTTAGCTCACAAAAACAACAAGCAAGAATTTGAGGTTGTTGGTTATAACTCACAGTTTAATGTTTATTTACTGAGAGCTCCGAAAGTAGGTTACTACACTAGAACAAGCAATCAACTTAAATTCGGATTTGGTGAACCAACGAAAAAACCTGCTCCTTTTCCAAAAGAAAAACAATCCCCTGAGCCTAAAACTGAAATACAAAAAGAAGTTGAAAAAAAATACCCAGGCATGAGCGACAAAATTGTTTTTGCTACTATGCCAAAGGCTAATGAGGAACCAGCTTCTAAAGGATATAGGGAATATAACGATTTAAGTGCTAAATACCAACAAAACTTTAATCATCCATTTGTAGGAAAGCCAGTATATTTTGAGCTTGAAAATGGAGATTTCCCTGGCACAGTTCTATTTAAGGATGAAGATAAAGATATGTATTACGGTCTATATAGAGTTGTTGGCGTTGCTAACACAGTTAGATACGAAGCTAAAGCAATGCCTGAGGGAGTAGTAATGGGGGTTCACAATTATATCGGTGGCGAAGAAGAAAAAAATAAAGCCGAAAGCAAAAAAATCAAAGACTTAGTTTCTGAGTACCTCAACCTTTATCCAATAAATTTGAAATCACTTGATTCCGTTATACCATTCGAAGATAAGTCACCATTAATAGGAGATACTTTTAATGACAATAAATATGGCCAATCTATAATTGTTGGCTGGAACAACAAGTTTAAGATTTATGTATTGCATACCATAACGGATGAAGATGGAGTAGGCGAAAATTGGTTCACTAGGCCAGGTTACGTCATAACAGCCCTATCAAGTAGGATAACTGAAAAAACAGAACCTTCTGTTGAGGCCGTTGCACAGGTAGTAACTAACGTAATACCTGCTTACGACACCAAGCAATACAAGAACCAGTATGAGTTAAACAAGGGTATTGAGAAATGGTTAGACGAAAACAAGGATATTGACCCTAACCAAGTGCCTAGCGATATTAAAACATTCATTAAAAAGTATTCGGGCTACGGAGGTTTGTCTCAATACGGCCCAGGCGGTAAAGGAGCATTTTTCGAATACTACACCCCTACCGAGGTTATTAAAAAGATGTGGGCACTTGCTTACAAGCATGGCTACAATGATTTGGGTAGTGTGTTAGAGCCTAGCATAGGAACAGGCGAGATGCTTCAGTTCGTTAAGCCAGGCACCACAGTAACCGGATATGAGATTAACCCATATTCAGCCCGAATAAGCAAGATACTGTACCCATTTGCTAATATCTACCATCAAGAATTTGAAAAGGTATTTATTCAGAACAACTGGACCGTTAAGAACAAGATAGGGCATTTGCCTAGCTTTGACTTAGTTATAGGTAATCCTCCTTACGGAGCGTTTGACGTTGTTGCCTCTAGGTACATGACAGGCATGGGAGAGCTAGAGTTCACCAAGGCTAATAACTATGTAGAATACTTCTTAAGGAGAGGTATTGACCTGGTTAATCCCGGAGGCCTATTGATTTACATAGTAGGTTCATCCATCAAAGGAGGCGGCACCATGTTTTTAGATTCAAAACTGACACCAGTTAAAGAATATCTAGCAAAAGTTTGTACCTTAGTAGATGCCTACAGGTTGCCTGACAGCATATTTGAACGTACCGAGGTAACTAGCGATATTATTGTTTTACGCAAAAACGGATAAAAATGGAAACAAGAACTAATGATGCAAAGGAGTTGTTGGCTCAGATGAGAGTAGCCATCCTATCGGAACTAGAATTTTGTAACATAGGTGAGACACCCCATGTTTGTAACCTAGTCTCTACCGAAAAGGGTAAAGAAGGAGTTATTGATATGGTCCTAGAGATTGTTGGTAGAAGAGGCTTCAGCATTGAAGAGGCTATCAACGAGGTTGAGCGTCAATATGATGTAACTAGAGCTGAGGACTGATGGTAGAGTTCGAGCCATACAAAGACCGATATGAGGTAAACTATTCCTTAGACAAGGGCAAAACGTACATTACGGAAAAAGTTGTGGAGGACCCTGAGGAAGCTAGAAGCATAGGAAACCGTCTAAGGGCTGAGGGTAAAAGGTATATTACTATTCAACAAACATTAGCCGAAGGAGGTACATTGACTGACTTTAAATTTAAAACCGATTGGGAGCTGAAAGCTGCCATAGGAACGCATATTAAATTGGTTATGCCTGATGGCACTAAAAGAAACGCAGCCTTTGCCATAGCCGAGCTAGACTCTATCATTGCAAGTCATAACGAATATACCTTCAGCCCATCCGACAACTTCCCGGTAGATAAGAACGGCCAAAACATCAACGACCGTAACTACCAAGATGATAAGAACGCACAGGCGAAGGTTATTGATATGGCCATTAACTTCAGGCCTGAGGATATTGTTACAGACTCTAGGAAGGTGAGCGGAACACCTATCGTTAGTGCTGACGGCATAGTGGTAAGTGGTAACAACAGGACCATGAGCCTAAAAAGGGTAAAGAACGATAACCCTGAGCGTTATGATGAATATGTAACCGAGATAGAAGATAGGGCTATCAACTACGGCTTTGAGAAAATTGAGCGTTCACAAGATGGCTCCTTATTAGTTGTAGATTCAGAAGGCAAGTCCTTTGAGTTCAAAAAGCCTGTATTAGTTAGGATTGACTTTGATTTCCCTGAGTACAACACCTTGGAGATGAGTAAGTACAACCAGGCTACAGGAAAGGCCGAGAGACCTGTTGACGTTGCTATTAAGCTAGGTAAGATTCTTAACTCAAACAATGAGTGTAAAGAGGCTGTAATAAACATAATCTCTAACTACGAGACCTTTAGTGAGCTGTATTCTAACACAGCGGACCAGAAAGCACTATCTAACATATTTATTAAATACGGCATCCTGACTACCCAAGCCATGCCTATGTACTTCGGAGATAACCGATTTACTGATGCAGGTAAAGACCTTATTGAAAATATGTTAGCAGGGCTTATTTTAGAAAAAGATTCATTAATACTTTCTAGTGAGGGTAGGATTAAAAACTACAAGCAGATAATAATTACCAGCCTACCTGTTCTGGTAAAGAACGCAAGTCTAGGTGATGACTACAGCATAATACCTGAGTTGAACAAGGCTATTATAATCGAAAATAAGATAGGTAATTTGTCGTTTAAGGACTACCTGGCTCAGATGGATATGTTTGAGCAGTTACCAGAAAAAAACGTACTTTTGCTCAATAGGTTATTGTCATTAGGCCGTAATAAGTTCAAGGCAAGTATAGAGGGGTATAACAACTCAGCGGAGTCAAATAAAGAGGGAGATATGTTCGGAGAGGCTTTGACTAAGCAACAGATATTTGATGGCCATATAACCAATAAGATTGATGCTGATGACGTTAAGTTGATTGACTCAGCCCTAAGTAACCAAAGCAAACTATCCGTTCCAGAAAAAGAAATTAAAACAGAGCCTATTGCTATGGAAAAAGAAAACACAGTAGTTAATGCCATTGACCAAAACCCTTTCGTTGGTGGTAATTATTTCGCACAGAACCCGGACAAGATACTTGCTCAGGTAGTAACCGGTAACAAAAGCCGTTGGGGTAAAGATATTGTTGAGTACAAAGGAACACTAGAGGATATTGCAAGGATTGACGCACCAGAAAACTTCATCGGTGCCAACAAGGAGAATGAGCCTATTGCAACAGTAATCAACACCCCTATAAAGGATGTTACAGATAAAGATATTGACGTACTAGACTCGTTCAAAGAGGCACTAGAGAAAAACAAGGATTCTGTAACCAAGAAAACTACCAAGAAGGCTAAAAAGGCATTACCTACAGCTATCATTGATGAGGTTGCTGGTGAATCGACTACCTTAAAGGAGGCCTTTGAAACATTAAATCCTGAGATTTCACTTGAAGAGCTAAGGGCTTTCATCTGGTATAAAGAAAAGACTGGCAGACCTATCCTTAACCAAGATTGGATTAACCTATCTGAGCCACAAGCCGACAGCAGGAGCACTAACGAAAAGATTAAAGATTGGGTTGAGGCAGGTATTCTATTTTACTTCGATGGTGAGTTAATCCCTTCGTTCTTATACCTATCTGGCAATATCTACGACAAACAAAACAGACTTATAGCAGTTGAGAATATCAATGCTGAGGATGTTGAAGAAATGGATTCTGATGAGGATGACCAAGAAACAGAGATGGAGCCTACGCCAAAGGTATCTAGGAGCGACTCAGGTGCGGACAAAGATATTATCATTGAGCGATATGGCATAGACGTTTATAACAGACAGGTTGAGGCCTTGATGAACGTATTTAGCACCAAGTATGCTAACCGATTAGTTATTAAAGGTGGAGAGAACACAGATGGAGCATTGGTAGTGTTACCAAACAGTAAGCTAGCCAAGAACTTTAAGATTAAGCATACCAACACTATGCCTGAGTTCAAATGGAAACAGATTACTGCTGCTTCACATAAGAACTACGGCCGACCTGACTTCCTTAACAGACCAGCACTAATGAGGGATTACCATGTATTCCCTGAGCTTTCATTAAGGGATGCGTTCTGCTTGTGGTTAGCTTCAGGCGATGTTAGTGTTAAGTCAGGTATTAACTACGCAGATATTATTAAGATTTATATTGATGGCAAGAACAAAACAGCTTCATCTGCTCAGCCTGACGAAGATGGTAGGTATGTAGGTGCTCAACTTAAGGTTAAGCAAGAAGAAGATGCTACCTGGGAGAGGTTAAAAGCTAAGACAAAGGCTGAAGGAGACAGGTTGTTTAACATATTCCTTGACACTGAGTTAGAGATGAACGACCGAGTTCGTTTAGAAACGACTTGGAACAGACAATTTAATGCCATTGTTAACGTAAACTACAACAAGGTACCAGTAGCGTTCAGGAGCCGTAGAGGTGAGGCTGTAAGACCTGAAAAACGTGAGGCTGTTGCGTTCACATTTGCTTCAGGCTCAGGCTTATTGGCATACGACGTAGGCGTAGGAAAAGCAAGTTTATTGAAATCCGATATTTTAACCCCTACCGGGTACAAAAAGATGGGAGATATTAAACTTGGAGATTATGTAGTTGGAAAGAACGGTAAGCCTACCAAGGTTATAGGAGTTTTCCCACAAGGAATAAGGGAGAGTTACAGAGTTACATTTAGTGACGGCTCCTTCACCGAGGTTACTGATGAGCATTTGTGGAATGTTCAAACTATAAACTACCGGAATAGGTACAAAGAAAAATGGAAAACGGTAAGGACTATGGATATTAAAGATAGTTTATTTAACTGTCGTGGTGATTACCAATATTCTATTCCAATGGTTGAGCCAGTTCAGTTCGAAGCAACTGAGCTACCTATCCATCCATACCTATTAGGAGTTATTTTAGGTGATGGAGGCTTATCTTGTGGTTCAGTACAAATTACTAATACCGAAGCCGATATTATGGCAAAGGTTAAAAAGCTAATACCTGAATCTACTAAGCTAGTAAAAAAGATTAACACCGAAATTCAATATAGCATTATAAGGAGAGAAAATGCAGGGGCCAATGAATTGATAGAGAAACTTAGAGCCCTTGGCTTAATGGGTAAGAAATCTGCTACTAAGTTCATCCCTAAACAATATCTATTTAACACCACCGAAAACAGATTAGAGCTATTAAGAGGCTTAATTGATACTGATGGCTACATCGGTAAGGACTCACATAAGAACGGCTGTAATGTAACATTTACTACCGTTAGCGAAGGATTAAAAGAAGGAGTTAAGTTCTTAGTTCAATCTTTTGGAGGAACAGTAATTGTTAAAACCAAAACACCTCACTACACACATAATGGTGAGAGACGTACTGGACAGTTGGCTTACACAATATCAATTAGATTACCACACGATATAGTTCCTGTATCTAGTGTTAAGATGCTTAAAAAGTTCATACCTAAAACTAAATACCAGCCAATTAGGTTTATTCAGTCTATTGAAAACATTGGATTCCATGAGGCACAATGTATTAAAGTAGATGCTGAAGATAGCCTATACGTTGTTGAGGAATTTATTGTAACACACAACACCCCTAGCGCTGTATTTACTACGTCTCAGTTCCTTGACACAGGATATGCAAAAAGGCCTTTAATCATTGTTCCAAACCAAACCTACAAGCAATGGTTCGGAGAGTTTAAAACCTTTGCCCCACATATCAAGTTGAACGGACTTTATAACCTAAGCGACAACTACCTCGATGAGGTTAGAGACGTTAACGGAAAAGTTCAACCGGTTGAAGAAGGTACAGTAACCATCATTACCTATGAAGGATTAAAACAAATTGGGTTTAATGAAGAAACTGAGGTATTCCTTAAGAACGAAGTTGGTGAGATATTGATGCAGGTTGACCGAGGCGAAGAAAAGTCCAACAAGAAAAGGGATAGGGAGTTTGAAAAGCTCAACAGCCAGGTAGAGAAATTAATCGGTAGCGCATTGGCTAAGACTAAGGTTAACATAGAAGATTTAGGCTTTGACTTCATATGTATGGATGAGGCCCACGCAGCCAAGAAAGTATTTACAGCTGTTAAAGGTGAGAAAGAAGAAAACCTAGGTAATTCTGAANAAGAAACTAAGGCAAGAAGCCAATATCAAATTTCTAGTGGCGTTCCTTCGTTTACAGGTATCAAGTCCTTCATGCTTACTCAGTACATCCAAAAGCATAGCGCAGGCGGTAATACATTGTTATTGACTGCTACACCATTCACCAATAGCCCATTAGAGATTTACTCAATGCTGAGCATGGTTGGATTCCATAAGTTAAAATCTATGGGATTGAATAACCTTACTACATTCTTTGATACTTATGTAGGTATTAGCTACGAGTTGATTATAAATAGCCGACTAAGACCTGAAAGAAGGCAGGTTATTATGGGATTCAATAACCTATTGTCATTACAAAGTTTAATTAGAAACTTCATTAATTACAAAACTGGTGAAGAGGTTAACGTACAAAGGCCAAACAAGATTGTCATTCCATTGAAGAGTAAGATTGTTGACGGAGTAAGGATTAGCCTACCTGATGAAGAGCAGGTTAATGCTACCATCGAGTTAAGCCCATTACAAAAAGATTTGATGGACCGAGTTAAATCTTATGCTGATGGCAAGATTGATGAATCTGCTTTGTGCACATTGAACTTTGAATTTGATGAGGAAAACGAAGATGCAGCCAAAGCAGAAGGCGTTGAGTTATCTGAAGATAGCTTAAGCAAGGATGAGAAAACAGGCGTTAGGTTGTTAAAAGCTATGAACCATAGCCGTAACCTAGCATTGAGCCCATATATATTTGAGTGCTCAGGATTAGGAACACCTACCTACAAAGAGTATGTAGAGACTTCAAACAAGTTGACTTACGTTATTGAGTCTATAAGGACTATCAAAGAATACCACGAAAAAGAAGGAACAGCAATGTCAGGGGTAGTTATCTACATGGATAGAGGGGTACATTTCTTCCCATTGTTAAGAGAGTATTTAATTCGTGAGGTAGGATTTGAGGAACATGAGGTAGGTATTATATCTAGTAAATTGATTACACCTACACCTAAGGGATTACCTAAAGATGAGGCTAAGGAGCACGTTAAAAATCTGTTCTTAGGTAAGATATTTAATCCGACCACTATGGAGTTGGAAACATTGCCTGAGGAACAAAGGATGAAAATTGTAATAGGTAGCTCTACCATTAAGGAGGGTATTAACTTACAGTCACATTCTAGTGTATTATTCAACTGCTGGTTAGATTGGAACCCTACCGATATTCAACAGCTAGAAGGACGTATCTACAGGCAAGGTAACAAGTTTAAAAATGTTCGCATTGTTAATCCTTTGATGATTGACTCTATGGATATTTTCATGTTCCAAAAGTTAGAGGAAAAAACTAGCCGTATAAACACCATATGGGAGTCCGATGGAAGGACTAACGTACTTAAGACTGAGGATTTCAACCCTAAGGAACTTAAGATGGCATTGATTAAGGACCCTGCTGTATTGGCTGAGTTAGAAACTATTGATGATGTAGATGCTATCGACAATGAGATTGCCGATATTAAAAACCTTATCAAGAGGGAGAATAAAATCATACATAGTGTTAACACCATCGTTGACTACGCAGAGAATCTACATGACTTTATTGAGCTATACAGACCTGGTAAGTCAAAGATTGACGTTAACGCCAAGGAGTTCGCACCTGAGTTGATTAAAAACCATCTGGCACTTGCTAGGGAGGTATTCACCAAACAACTGGATGACGAAGGCAAGAAGATTGAATCAAAATGGGGTAGAAATCCTAAGAAGGCAGCTGAAGGCTATTATAGCAACAAGCACGACTACCCACCAAGCAAACAATATTGGTTCGATGTGTTAAACCTTGCTAACCTAACATTGATTAGAGAGACCAATTCATACTTAGTACCTAGTAAGCTAAGAGTTACGGACCTACCAAGCCATATTAAGTTCTTAGAGGAAAAGGTTAAAGAGGTTGAGTCATCTAAATCAAAATTAACCAGCGAAGAAGCACTTAAGATTAAGACTGAGTACATCATACAACAAAGATTAGAAAAGAATATTGTTGAGAAACCAGTATTTAAACTTGTTGATGAGTTCAAACGTCTCAACTACTTGTTATCTGAGGTTAAACCTAACCTGAGTGCTAACAAACAGCCTAACGGTCCATTGTTGGATGAAAAAGGCCTAGCAAGGATTGACAAAGAAGCGTTAGAGCACCTAGAAAACATTGCTAAGAACGAACCGGACACCAAGTTATTACATACCGTAGAGGTTATTGATGCAGATGGCAATAAGCAACTTGTGTACACGCCTGAGCGCATTAAGTTACATGACGAAATCATTAAGGACTTGACAAAGGATGCTGTTTGCATAAGTAACGACACCCCTATAGCTGTATTGACCGGTGGAGCACCAGGCTCAGGCAAGAGCTCGTTCCTTAAGAAGTATGGAGAGTACCTAACTAGCGATAAGATTTTCCATATTGATGCTGACCTAGTTCGTGAGCGCATACCTGAGTACAAAGGGTGGAACGCATCTGCCACACACCAAGAGAGTAGAGATGTTGTTAATGAACTTATTGACACCTTTGACAAACCATGTAAGCACGATTTGCTTTACGATGGAACGATGAGCAATGCCAAGAAGTACATACCATTAATCAAACGTATCAAGGGCTTAGGCTATAAGGTATTTATTGTATTCATGGATATTCCTAAGGAGGTATCTGTCGAAAGGGCATTAGGCCGTTTCCAAAGAGGCGGAGCCAAAGGTAGGTATGTACCAGCAGAGGTTATCGAGGATTTCTATTCAACTGGTAAAAAAGGATTGGATGAGATTAAAAATGCCGTTGATGGTTATATGGTAGTAGATTCGTTGACCTCTAACATCATTGAGCGAGGCGGTATCGAAATGCCTAGGGATAGAAAATATAGTGCGGTATTCAACGGAGAGAGTGGTGCCCTACCTGCTGAACAGATTAAGGTTGATAAACCTACTGTTGAACAGTTAAAAGCAAGGGTGATGACTATTAAAAAGATGATTGCCAAGAACCCTACACCTGTATTAAAGGCCAGGTTAAAGATTGTAGAGAAGATGCTACTAACCCCAGAGAAGTTCTGCTGTGGGGGTAGCATTAATCCCTATCATGGCCAAGAGTTTAAAAAAGGTGGTCCAGTAGAGAAATCTAAGGGCAAGTTTCAATTAGTGGTTTATGCTAAGGATGGCTCAGTAAGAAACGCCATTGTTTTTAAAACCAAAGAGGCAGCCGAAGAAAACGCCAAGACCTACACTAAGATGGGTTTGAAGTACGATATTTACCCATACGAGTTAGTTTATACCAAGGATGGAGTACCGGTTAATAGACGTTCTAATGAGCATAAGGACCATGTGTTTTACCATGAAGATGGAACCAAGTATAAGTGCCTAGGCTATTCAGAGAAACTAGACGACTGCGTATTTCAAACTATCCCTGAAGGAACTAAGGTGGTTGGATGTGTAAAAGGATTCTATTATAACGACCCTACCAAACCTAAGAAATTTAGGGATGGTGGGTATGTTCCTGAAGGTGAACACGCAAATATTTATAACAATCTAATAGGAGAGAGGGAGAGAGTAGAATTTCTATCTGGAAACTTTAGAGAGTACAGCGATTCTGAACTAAGCGATATGGCAAGTTTAGGGTATAATTCTTTGCCTAAAAAGGTAAAGGAGGTTGTAGCCAAATGGATTGACAATAGACACAATTCTTCTTTACTTCAACCATATCCAGAGGAAACCTATTCCTTGTGGAATGAATATTGGACAGAAGGAGCCCGAAAACATTTCATAACCGACCACTTCAAGGGTAAAAAAAGAAGCGAATACCTAAAACTTATCAATGAGCCCTATTCTGATTTGCCTAGCGATTTAAAATTGACCATCGAAAAACACCGAGTTGAGCCAAAGTATGCCAATGGAGGACTGTTCGAAGCTAAACAGCGATATGCTGACAATAGAAATAAGCAAAATTCAAAGATAACCACATTAACAGAAGAGCAGCATAGTGCTTTATCTAACTTAGCTAGAGTACGACACGAGTTCCATTCGCAAATAGATAGAATGGTTAAAAATAGTGATGTATTTGGAAAAAATGAAACAAATTTGATAATAGCAAATATTGAGTTACAAAAAAGTGGATTAAAAAAAATACCATTTATACCTATTGTTGACGAAAGCGAGATAGGTTACACCTCCATAGATGATAATATTACACCATTAGATGTTTTAATTGAAACAGGTGAAGGATTAGATGGAGAAGATATGCCAAATGAAGAAGAAAACGAAGTGGCATATAGGGAATGGTATGAGGATAATTACCATAAAATATATGAAGCACTAGATGTATGGAATGAAAAAATAGAAACCTATTTAAAAAATATAGACAAAGACCATGGCACTACTTATGCTCCAACAGGACACGCAAGATTGAAGTATGCCAAAGGAGGTTATGTTCGAACCAACGCCTTTGATAAGAATGAGTATAACCCAAACTTTGACCATGACGAAAAAGTAAGAAAAATGTTTTCAGATATGGGATTTAATGACGTTAAGATAAAGACTGTTTTAACTAATGGTTTAAGTCAATATGTATCATTAAAAGCTAAGGTATTGGATGAAAAGAAGCTATATCGTGATATATTTGTTTACGAAGATTACCCTATCAACCTTGTTGTTCGAGTTTCTGACCATTTTTCAAACCTAGAAAGGATTTCAGGTGGGGTATCTGGAAATACATTATCTTTCGAAGCGTTTAAGAAACTTGTTGACAATAATATTATCGAGCCTATTTATAGGCAAGGAGGTTCGGTTGACCAAAAGAAGGTTGCTAAGGTTATGCACGAGTTTAAGGAGCACGAACTAAAGACACATGGCAAGGTAGTTACTAACCCTAAACAGGCTATTGCCATAGCTCTATCCGAGGCTAGAAAAATCGAATAATAATAATATTGAATGAAAAATTTAGTATATTTAACGCAAAATTTAAAACATGGTAAAAAATAAGGCTATCGGAGAAACCCCTTGCGTGTTTAAAAAACGTGCTAATGGAGATTTAACCTTCTTAGGCTATGGCACATTAAAAAGTATTGTTAAAAACAGCATGTACGATGCCAAGGCGCAAAAAACATTAGATGAAAAAGATAACCTAGAGGTTTACGAAAAGGATTTAAAAGACCTGGATAAAGAAGAAACCAAGTCTTTATTTAATAACGACAACTATTACGGACAAGGCGTTAACTTAAACACACATAAAATGGAAAACAAAGGAACAATTAAGATAGCTGATTTTGACGAAGCTAGAATAAGCTCAGGAACCTACAATACAAAGGGATATTGGGCTAGAACTTATAACTCAAAGCGCACTTTGATGAATGCCTTGAAAAGATTAAAATTCCCATACGATGAGGCCTGGCAAGGAGCTGAATGGAACTATGATGGCAAAAGATATAATTTAAGCATTGAGTTTTCTGATAGCGAAGAAAGCTATGCCAAAGGTGGCGAATTAAAAAAAGACAAAGGGTACAGTGAATCAACTTTAAAGAAAATATGCGCATTTCACGTTGGGAGAGGTGGCCGTAATTATAACCCAGGGCATACTTATTTCGTAGGATTTAAAAAGATAGACGATTTTACTGACGAGTTATTTAAAGATTTTGAACATCGGGAATCTGTAATTGAAGATGTAAGAGAAAGATTTGAAGAAGAAGGCAAAGATTTTGAAGAGGGCAGGTTTTACGATTTGTTATCAGACCACGAAAATGGCGATGCTTCTATTGAACTTAACGATGAATTTGGCGTTAATGCCGAAGATTTGGGCGATTTGTATTATTTTGATGAAGGAGGCAAAAATAGCGGGTTAAAGGTTGATAACGATGGTACGGGGGTAATCAACATTGACTATGATTATGATACAACCTATGCGCAAAAACTAGAGGAATGCTCCGAAGAGGAGTTAAAGTTGATTATTAATTCAAGGGAGTACATTCCTGGAGACGTAGAGGCTTACATTAAAGAATATTTAGAAATTGAAGAATCGGAGGATAACGAATCTGAAGATAATTATAAAAAAGGTGGTAGCTTAATGAAAGGTAAAAATACCAAAAGACCAAGATATGCCAAAGGTGGCAATATTGCTAAAATCAACGAACTTAAAGAAGAAATCGAATCTTACGAGTTAGTTATTTCGTCTCCTGACGTTCCTAAGGATGAGGTTGCCTTCGCTAAAGAAGAGTTAAAAACGGCTAAGGCTGAACTAGCTAAACTACAGGCTGAAGGTGAAGCAAAACCAAAGCGCAAGGCTCCTGTTAAGAAGGCTCCTGTTAAGAAGGCTGCTGCAAAACCTGCTGAAAAGGCTCGTATTGAGTACAACTGCGAAGAGTTGATAGAAAAGGCCAAGGAAGCAAAGAAGAAGCGTGACGAGGCTAAAAAGGCTAAGGAGAACGAGCCTAAAAAGACCGAAGCAACAAAGAACAAGGAAAAGATTGAAGCCGCAGCTGAGAAGGTTGAGGATAGCATCCATAACCGTTTAGAAAAAGGTGAGGTATCTAAGGCTGAGATTGAGAAACTTATTGCTGAGACACGTAAGTTATTATCTGCTTTGGAAAAGGCACTTAAAATAGCAAAATAATCTGTAAAACCAATAAAACCTAAGTATATGTTTAAATTAGCATACCAGACCTTGTTGGAGCGCAACAACGTAAAGGAGACAGAACTACCTGCTGAAACCCAAAAGGCTATTGCAGACGTTAACGCAGCTTTTAAGGCTGTAGAGAGTGCCCAAGAAGAAGGATTGAACGTAAGTCAGCCATTAGCTAAACTTAAAAGGTTAGACCAGTGGGTATGTTCGGATATTCTGGACCACGTTAATGACACCGACAAAAACACAGACCCACCTCCGGTAACTGCTGCTGAGATTAAAAACGATGTTCAGGCCATTGAGGAAGAGGCTAAGATTGACCCAGAGGCTTTGACTATAGAGCAGGAACTTAAAAAGGCCTATGAAGCTAAAGAGGTTGAGGTAAACTTCGAGCAACTACGCAAGATTGCCCCTAAGACCTACCAGAAGGTATTTGATGGCTATGAGCCTGACCAACCTAACGGCCTACGCACAGACCTTTATGAGTGCATTGAGATTCAACCAAACAGTGAAAAATTTAAAATTAACAAAAGATGATAACTGAATTAAAAACATCGGCTGGTCCATCCAAAGGAGGCTTACACCCTATCGTTGTGATATTAGGCCTTGGCATAGGAGGGTACTTATTTTACAGGTATTTCAATAGACCAAAGGTTAAAAAGGACACTACCAAGGAATAATTTTACAACAAGCGCAAAAAAAAATATTTGTTGCTTGTTGTTTTTTGGAATATTATTTATACATTTGTATAAACAATAAAACGAAAACTATATGAAAGCCTCAGCCCAAAACACCCCAAAAGCCCTGGTAGAGCAGACGGACTACGAGCTTATTGTGAGATATACAGGTAGGTTAACGGCAAAGGGTAATCCCATCTGCAATGTTGAGATTAAAGGCCTCACAAAGTCCTTCCCTGATAAGATTGACACCAGCATAATGAATGATTCTTATTTCCTATACGTTCTAAACACTAACAACCAAGCATAATCTAACCAAACCCTAAAACGTAAACTATATGTTATCTATTCAAAAATTAGTACTGCCCCTAGAGGCGATGGAGTTAAAAGAAATCTTTTGCTGCGGCACCTACACCCTAGATAAATTGGAAACAGTAGCCAATGAGTTGACCAAGTTCGCTAAGACTAGCCCCAAAGAATTTAAGATAGGCCAATACATGGAAGATGGTATGCCAATACTTAAAGTAACTCGTATAAAATAAGCAATATGGCAAAGAAGAGAGCACCCAAGGCTAACGATGATATAACATCTATTGGCGATGACCAAGGCAATTTAATCCTAATCCATAACAACGGTAAAAGGCTTATATTAACCCTTAAACTCAATTCTGAGAGCAAGGGAAGGAGACTAGGCGTAGTTAACCTAAGAACCAAGATTATGGAGATTAAAAGGGATAGGGAGAGGCACCTACATATACTCAGCAACTCGTATGGTTTTAACTACAACCTACTTGACAGGGCCAAGAAGTTTCACACCATAAGGCTTATTGACCAGGTTGATGAGTGGAAGATACCGGTTAAGTATATCCTAGACAACGGCAAGATACTCTATTTTAAACAGCAAGGATTTGAACTTCAGACTTTCCTGAGCCTAAGCGATATGGAGCAATTTAAAAGGCCTGCTAAGTTATAGTAGGCCTTTTATGTTTTTTATTGTCCGTTGAACTCAGGGTCGAAGGAATCTACGTTAAGGTCTAATATCTGAGCGCTAGTGTACCAGCGACCATTTTTATTGTGCGATACGATATAAAACTTAGCCTCAACTCTATCGTACAGCTCAATGCC